>Ga0156324_1016_pt1 | contig 48069 bp, 43 predicted proteins | sample RifCSPlowO2_12_FD_107972 | JGI IMG/M metagenome (GOLD analysis project Ga0156324, IMG submission 107972) | Planctomycetes bacterium RIFCSPLOWO2_12_FULL_40_19
AGCTTATACATGACCTGCTTGCTTATTCGCGCGTGGGATCGCCGGGTAGATATTTTGAACAGATAGATATTGAAACAGTTCTTGATCATGCAATCAGGAATCTGGGGATGTCTATAAAGGATAGCGGCGCAGTGGTTACGCATGATTCTATGCCGACCATGTTTGCTGACGGCATACAAATTACTCAATTATTCCAGAATCTCATAAGCAACTCTATCAAATACTATAATGAAGCTCCTCCACGTATTCATATATCTGCAAAACAGAATAAAAAGGCTGTTACTTTTTCCGTTAGTGACAATGGCATAGGAATCGATCCTCAATATTATGAGCGCATATTTACAATATTCCAGCGTTTGCATGGCAAGGAGAAGTATTCCGGCACCGGTATTGGCCTGGCTATCTGCAAGAAGATTGTGGAAAGGCACCATGGTAAGATTTGGGTTGAATCACTTCCGGGAGAAGGTTCAACATTTTACTTCACAATTCCAGAGAAATGAGTAAGATAAATATCCATGAAAATTGGAAAGCACCATAAACCTGTTGAAATTCTGTTAGTTGAAGATAATCCGGGTGATATACGGCTGACTGAGGAAGCCCTCAGGGAAGGCAGGGTAAGAAACAACCTGCATAAAGTTGAGAATGGGGTGGAAGCAATGGCATTTCTGCGTCGCAGAGGGAAGTATGCAGATGCGGCGCATCCGGACCTGGTACTGCTCGATTTAAACCTGCCATTAAAAGACGGGCGTGAGGTGCTTGAGGAGATTAAGTCTGATGAACAACTGAAACGCATTCCTGTGATAGTGCTGACAACATCAAGCGCTGAAGTTGATATTCTTCATACGTATGATAATCATGGTAACGCCTATATTACCAAGCCGATTGACCTTGACCAGTTCGTTAAGGCAATAAAGGCTATCGAAGATTTCTGGTTTAAGATAGCGATGTTGCCCGGGACAAAAAATGAAAGATAACCACATTAAAATCCTGTTAATTGAAGATAGTCCTGAAGAATCCAGGCTTATACATGAAGAATTGAAGGATGCATACGGTGATAAATTCGAACTGGAGTGCGAAAGGCGACTCTCAAAAGGACTGGAACGCATCAAAGATAAAAAGTTTGATATAATACTTTTAGATTTGTCATTACCGGATAGCCACGGTCTTAACACTTTTACTAAAGTATCTGCGTGCGCTAAAGGATTACCTATCGTAGTACTATCCGGGAATGATGATGAATCATTGGCTATAAAAACATTACAATCCGGTGCACAGGATTATATGATCAAGGGCCGATTAAATATTGATATGATGGTGCGCTCCATATACTATGCTATTGAACGGCAAAAGGTGTTGGATGAAATAAGATCCATGGTATTCACTGATGAGCTTACAGGTCTGTATAACCGTAGCGGGTTATACGTTCTTGCAGAACAACAGTTTAATGTTGTAGCCCGTACAAAGAACGGGTTATTCGTTATTTTCATTGACCTGGACGGTTTGAAGGTGATAAACGATACGATAGGTCATCATGAAGGTGACCAGGCATTGATTGAAGCCGCAAAAATAATCAAGGAAACTTTTCGTGATTCTGACATTGTTTCGAGACTTGGAGGAGATGAATTTGTGATTGTTTCAATAGATGTCAATCGTGATAGCGACAAGATTATTGATGCCCGCTTAAAGGAAAACATAAAAACCTATAATGAAAATAGTGATAAACCCTACAAAATATCAATGAGCGCCGGCATCGCATATTATGACCCGGATAATCCCGTCTCCTTTGATGAACTTTTAGCGCGTGCCGACAAATTGATGTATGAGGAGAAACAAGGCAGGCCGGATATTAAGAGATTACTATGATAACCGGATTGAATAAATTCCTCTTTACAAAAGAGAGATGAATCCTCTTAAATTCCGATCTTGAAGACAGGGTGACAATTCTTTCAATTCTTCCAATTGTGCGCAAGCATATACTTAAGTGGGGCAGAAAAAACGCATTTTATAAAATCCTACCTGTCCGAATGACTCGTTCAGGCGGGCCTGCCCGAATAGATACCCGTCCGAACGGCGTAGACGGGCGGGCAGGCGGGTTAGCTAACATACCAGGAGTTAAGGCTTTAGCCTTTTATTTCCTTACATGTTAAAGAAACCGAAAGATCGCAGTTTATAGCCCTGTTGAGTATAAATTAGTAACAGCAGGAGTTCTAATGGAGAGTATAGATCGTTTAAATATTTTAATTGTTAATGATAACGAGGATCATCAAATTTTAATGGAAACAGCCCTGAAGCAATATATGCAGAATGTTGATGTTGTGTTTGCCAATACCGGTGAAGAGTGTATTCATAAATTGTCAAAGGAAACATTTGATATAACTATTATTGATTATAACCTTCCTGATATGAATGGATTAGAAGTGTTGAAAGGTATAGATTGTAAAGGTAATAATTATCCAGTCATAATGGCGACAGCATTTGGTGACGAAAAAATTGCAGTAGAAACAAAGAAGCTCGGAGCCTGTGATTATGTTGTCAAATCAGAAGGTTACTTAAAGCGATTACCCTCAATTGTACATAGAGTGGTGCAAGAGTCCAGGTTGAAGAAAGAGAAAGAAGAAGTTGAGAATAAGTTGATGGTGTCTGAGTTAAGATACAAGACGTTGATTGATAATATGATTGATGTCGTCTTTACGGCTGATAAGGAGTTAAATATTTCTTCGGTTAATAATGCCGGTCAGAGAGTTTTTGAGTATTCAGGCGAGGAGCTTCAGAACTTAAATTTTTTTAATTTAATACACGAAGAAGACAAGGAAAATATTATCGATTGTATCAAGGGGTCATTTGCCGGTAAGAGAGAGTTTTTAGAAGGGTTTGAGTTCAGAATAAAGACTGGCAAGGATAAAATAAGGGACATCCAGATGAATGCAAAAGTGGATTATGATGAGAGTGGCGATGTAACACAAATTGAAGGAGTTGTAAGAGATATTACCGGAAGAAAAGAATTTGAGCAGAAGTTGTTTCAAATAGATAAAATGAATGCTTTGGGATTACAGTCAAGCGGCATTGCTCACGAATTCAATAACATTCTGGGGATAATACTTGGGTATCTGGATATTGTACAGGCGGAGATTAAGGATGATAATGTGAATGTCATGGATTCTCTGAAAATAATAGAAAAGGCAGCCAGAGATGGAGCGGAAATCGTAGATAAGATTCAGCAATTCTCAAGGATTAAGAAAGAATACGAAAGAGCAGAAGAGTTTATTGACCTGATCGAAATAGTTAATGGGGCATTGGAATTCACCATGCCGAGATGGAAGACTGAAGCCCAATCAAAGGGAGTTGAGTATGAAATTATCAAAAATAACTTCACCACTTCAAAGTATCGTATCAGATGTAATCCTTCAGAATTACGGGAGGTAGTCATAAACGTTATTAACAACAGCATTGATGCAATGCCGAATGGAGGTAAAATTGAATTTTCTGTAAAAACTGATGGTGATAATGTAATCATTTCGATTTCAGATAATGGAATTGGTATAAGTGAAAATGTTAAAGACAGAATTTTCGATCCTTTTTTTACGACAAAGGGTGTGAAAAGATCTGGATTAGGTATGAGTCTATCATATAGCATAATGGCCAGATATGGTGGTGCGATTATAGTTGATAGTTGTGCAGGCAAAGGTACTACGATGCATTTAAAGATGCCTCTGTGTTATACAGAAGCAGCGCAATATGAGGAGAAAGAGACAGAAACTGTTACTGGTCATAGCGCAAACATTCTTGTGATCGAAGACGAAGAAGTAATACTGGACATGATGAGAATTGTCCTTGAGTCAAGGGGTCATAATGTATTTGTATCACAGGATTCGAGTGTTGGCGTGAAGATGTATGAGGATAATCTGTATGATATTGTTTTATGTGACCTTGCAATGCCGAAGTTAAATGGCTGGCAGGTGGCCAGATTTATTAAAGAGTATGATGCTGTCAGGAAGAAGTCTAAAACACCTGTCGTATTGATTACGGGTTACGAATTGGATACAGAGACTATCGACTATAAAAAAGAAGGAGTGGATTTCATCCTTAACAAACCGATAGAGTTTGAAACGTTGCATAAAATAATTAATAATTGTACAAACACCGGTTTGCAAAAAGATGTTTCTATGTACCCTTAGTTTTTTACGGCATAACTATTGCTTAGAAAATAATTTGTTTTTCTGCTAAAGAGCATTGCTGGACTGACGATAATATAAGTAAATTCTCTTTTTAGGAGATTACAAATGAAACAATCTGAGCGCGAGTACTATTATGACGATATTTATCCATCTAGTTTAAAGAGGAAATCCTCAATACTTAAAAGAGCATCATTAAGCTTTTGCTGGTGGTTTGCATGTTTATGGCATAAATTAATAAATTATCATTGTAATGCGAGAAGACTATGGAATGAGCGTCTGTAATAGCGCCGCTACTTCATTTAAAGATAAAATCGCTCAATTTAGGTAATAATATTGCGGAGGCAATACTGCCGTTTTAGGGAGAGGTAGGAGGTTTGAGTACGTCAGTAGATAAAACATCTGGAATTAATCATAATCTTGCAGGGGAAATTGCGGGGAATCAAAATCTTGCAAGGCCTGAGAAAACAAATAAAGCAGCATCCGGCATCTCCAGGGAACTGCACACGCCGGGAAAAGGGGACAAAGTAGAAATCTCCGCAGAAGCAGAAGAGTTGCAAAAAACATTGTCTACCTTAAAGGCTGAGATTAACAAGTTGCCTGATATCAGGGAGGAAAAGATAAAGAATGCCAGGGCTCGTATAGAAGGTGGTATTTATGATCGGAATGCGGTTGTAAAAGAAGTTGCCAGGTCAATTAAGGAATCCGGTCTTATATAATGGTGAAATAAACAATAAAAATTGCTGATTGATAAATTTACATTTTATATTATATGTGTAAGGAATAATGGATACAATAGAGATCAATACCGAGGTAGCGGGTAATTTGCAAAAGAGGAAGAAATTTCTGGGGATTTATTTTGCATGTTGTAATGTGTACGGTAGGATTTATAATCACTCCGGAACACATTATGATGGAAAGTGTCCCATATGCCTTCGCAGATTGAAGATAAGGATTGGTAGTAATGGAGTGAGTGATCGGTTTTTTGTTGCATCTTAAATCTTTTTAGATAGCCTCATGTATTCTTGCCAGTATGAATAACATTACTTACCAGACCTGATTAGCCTGTAAAATTAAGGAATACAGCAATCACCACTAAGATAACCCTTAAGCAAGTATTCAGAAGTCCTGCATAAAGACATCGCTAAGATTGTTTCTGTTTTTTATAGATACCGTGGTTCTCATTTCATGCTGATTAATAGAACAGCTATTGGGCAATACAATGATGTTGTATATTTTTTCAACATTATATATAAGTAAGCTATCGGCATTGATTTTAGAATTGAGGATTAAATGAGTGACACAAAATCAGTTAATAATTTAGAAAGCCAAGATAGCGTGAAGCCCGTAATCTTAGTGGTAGATGATGAAGATACAATCAGGTCTTGTTTAAAAGAGGCATTGGAAGCCGAGGGACATAAAGTATACACATCGGAGGATGGGGGAAATTCTTTAAGGTTAACAAAGGAGTTGATTCCGGACCTTGTCATATTGGATTTAAAGATGCCGGGAATGAACGGCCTGGATTTGTTAAGGGAAATAAAGCTGCATGACCAGAACATACTCGTAATTCTTTTAACCGGTCATGCGTCTGTAGACTCGGCGGTAAGTGCGATGAAGGCTGGAGCTTTTGATTATCTCGAAAAACCATTTAAGATGGAACATATCAAGGTGGTGGTTGACAAGGCATTGAGTACTCAATCTCTGATGAGAGAAGTGTCAAGATTGAGGGCAAAGACAAATATTACAGGTGATGTTAACATAATTGCCGTCAGTAAAGAAATGAAGGAGATTGTTGAACATGTAAAGATAATTGCACAGAGTCCTTCAAGTACAGTATTAATACATGGAGAGAGTGGAACCGGCAAGGAGTTGATAGCCAACTATATTCATATGATGAGTGCAAGAAATAAGTACAGGTTTATGGAAGTTAATTGCGCCGCCCTTACAGAGAACCTGCTTGAATCGGAGTTGTTTGGCTATGAAAAGGGTTCTTTCACCGGGGCCGCTACTACAGGTAAGGCCGGTTTATTCGAGGTCACCCAAAGAGGCACCATGTTTCTGGATGAGATTGGCGAGATGAGTATTTCCTTACAGTCAAAACTGCTGAGAGTACTCCAGGAAAGGAAATTCAAGCGGGTAGGAGGGGTGGACGATATAAACATAGACGTAAGAATAATTGCATCAACAAATCGTGATCTGGAGGAAGAAGTTAAGAAGGGTAATTTTAGAAAGGATCTTTATTATCGTCTAAAAGTATTACCAGTATTTTTATGTGCGCTAAGGGACAGGAAGGATGATATCCTTCCTCTTGTAAAACACTATATTCACAATTTTAATAAAGAGTTTAACAAGAACGTTAATAACATTCCATCAGGTATAGAAGCGATTTTGAAAAACTATGATTGGCCTGGAAACGTGAGAGAACTGAAAAACGTTATTGAAAGAGCGGTGCTTCTTTCAAATAACGCTACACTTTCTGCCGAACACTTGTTATTGGGGTCTGAGATAGGCGCAAAAGCCACAGGAGAGGATGAAGATGCGGATCAATCTATTTCAACTATCGAGAAACAACATATAGCAGCGATTCTTAAGGAGACGTCATGGCAAATGACCAAGGCATCGAAGATCCTGGGTATAAACCGCACCACTTTATACAATAAAATAAAGCATTATGACATTAAACAGTAGTAAAGGAAATTATACAAAGTGATTAATATGGGGAAAGATACTGATTTATATCAGAAAAGACTCGGACAGATTTTAGTTGAAGATGGCAAGGTTAAGAGTTCTGATGTTCAAAAAGCATTAAGTTTACAAAAAGACAATCCTGAGCATCAACTCCTGGGGATGATCCTGATCAAGATGAATCTGATTACGAAGGAAGAATTATTTGCCGCATTGAACAAGCAAATTGAATCTTCAGGGAGTGGAGAGAAGTCGGGTGTTGATTTAAGTGATGATGAAGGAATAAAGATGATAGTAAACAAGTATAGGAAAACTGAATATTTTGATGACCTTAACGAATTGATGGGTATTGTTACTCATAAAGTACGAAATCCTCTGGCTGGTATTTCTGCTGCTGTAGAAGTGCTCAGGGACAGAGCGGGGAAAGATGATTCAAATGAAAGATTCTTCAGGATGATTTTTAAGGAGATTGACCGTCTGGAATGTATAGTTAAGGATCTCTTTAAAACATTTTCTAATAAATAGTAAATTCCTGGAGTGAGCTAAAGTATCTAAAGTAAGCTAAATTCGGGGATAGGAATTTTCATTATTTTAATAGATTAGCGAATGGTTGTTGCAGGGCTAATACAAATAAGAGAAGAAGTGATAAGATGAATAACAGGATTTTGTTGGTAGATGATGAGGAGACAATTAGATATGTCTTAAAGGAGGCTTTGGTCAGTGAAGGTTATAAGGTAGAGGTGGCCCGGGACGCCTTTCAGGCCATGGAGCGTTTCAAGATGGCGCCATATGACTTAATTATAACTGATATTAAGATGCATGGCATGGACGGTATCCAATTAATACGTGAGATAAAGAGGAGTGGTTCTAATTTAAAAATAGTCATTATCACGGCGTATGGTTCTCTTGAAACAATCAAAGAAGCAGCGAAACTGGGCGTAGCCGAGATAATCAGCAAGCCTTTCAAGATACGGGAAATAAAAGACGTCATCGTAAGGATGCTCAATAATTCTAGTATTTCAAAGGACACTGATAAAGTAATCTGATAGTATCTGTATATAAGTTTCCGATGTATTAAAAATATACAAAGTGTAGAAGAAACAAACAGAAAAATCCACGCAGTATTTATAATCAGTATTTACAATCCTGATTATTTCCTCTAATTCCCTCTAGATTTCCAACCGATATTTATACCCGGTTCTTTCTGGCAGCTATAAGACGTTATGTAAGAACACCTTGTAGCATGTTGATATTTCAGCTATATTTGAGTTTCTGATGTATTATATATTTGGCCAGTCGTGGCATTTTGTTTGCGATATTCCAAAAAAGTTAATAAACGTAACTAGTTGGCCATAGATTTATTCAGTGAGGAAACTTCGATGCAAACACATGTTGCAACAAAAAAAATGACACAAAGGAAACATAGTATTCCAAACATTGAAAAGCGGGATAAATTTGTAATGGACTATCTGCCGCTTGTTAAATATGTGGTGGGAAAGTTCATGATTTATCTTCCCTCACACATTGATCAGGAAGATTTAATTGAGTCGGGAATCTTAGGATTGATAGAGGCCGCCGGCAGGTTTAAAGAAGACAAAAATGTGAAATTTAAAACATATGCCTTTCACAGGATCAGAGGCGCAGTCTTAGATTATCTCCGTCTACAGGATTGGGTGCCTCGATCTGTCAGAGAAAAGGATAATTTGATTAAAGAAGCATACAATACCCTGGAACAAAAATTTAGCAGAACTCCTCAACCGGAAGAAATTGCTGAAGAATTGGGGATTAGTTGTAGTGAACTGGATAAGATACTGGCAGACATTGGTATGTGTTCCTTATTATACATTGAAGACATTAACCTTGGGAATGATGATGATTCAAGAATAAAGGCTAATGAAATCCTGAAGGATAACAAATACACTGAACCACTAAATGCTCTGGAATTGATGGAGGAACAAGAGATATTAGAACGTGCTATCACAAATCTTCGTCCTAATGAAAAGCTGGTTATTACTTTATATTATTATGAAGACATGCTTTTAAGGGAAATAGCAGAAGTTATGAATTTATCAGAATCGCGAGTTTCACAATTACACCATAGAGCGCTGATGTCTATCAGAGCAAAGGCAAATAAGTCAAAGGCTCCTCAAGAAGTGAAAACTTCAATATGAAACAGTGATGTTATCGCTGTTGCAAAAACACCACATATTCCAACGCTTTCCAACGCTTTCCGTCCATACGCCAGCCGGTCTCAACTCCATGCAATACAGATTGTGCCCTTAGTGAGGCTTCAATACCTTTATAAACAGGTTTTAGCTTTCGGCTGACACGGGTTATTGTACCCAAAGCTCCTGATGATGTTAGCGAAATCTGCAAAGATGCTGAAGTGCTGGTTCTCTCCTGCCTTTTGACAGGCTTACGGGCTTACACAACCGGAGAGGATTATTAACTCTTGCAGAACAGCAGATGAGTATATCCAAACGTGAGAAGAAGGGCCTATTTATAATATTTGTTGATCTACATAATAATATGCAGTTGACAGATAATACAAAAGTTTATAATGTAAGCGACATTGACTTAATTGAAACTGCAAATATCCTCAGAGAAACCTTTCGTGAGTCTGATATCATTGGACGTATTGAAAGAGATGAGTTTGCTGTTATTCCGATAGACGCTCATAGGGACAGTCCCGGGATTATGGATGAGCGTTTGCTCGATTTCACAGTTGGAATCATAAAGCAGAAATGTAGGCATCGCCCGCCAACACTAACTTGGTAAGCTCAATAATGGTGGGCGATGCCCACCCTTGGGCTTTAGCCTTGTGATTCTATTTTTCAAAGAGCTTCTAATAATGCTATTTTATTTATAAAATAGCTTGACATAGGATGTCTACGGTTTGGAATCCTTCCGAAAGGAAGGCAGAACCTGCCGGATTTGCATTTTGCACTTTGTCCTGAATTTAGGATATTTAAATGGAATTAGAAGTGATAAGGGTGTTAATGATTGAAGATAGTCCTGATGCCGCCCGGCTTGTACGTGAGGAGCTGAAGGATGCACAGGGTGATAAATTCGAACTTGCATGCGAAGGGAGACTCTCAGAAGGACTGGAACGTATAGAAAAGGGAAACATTGATGTAATACTATTGGACCTCTCCTTACCTGACAGTCAGGGATATGACACGTTTGCACAGGTACACTTACATACTCCCAATATCCCTATCGTGGTATTATCTGGAGATAATAATGAATCACTGGCAGTAAAAACGGTTCAAGCTGGTGCGCAGGATTACCTGATTAAGGGCGAATGGAGCATTGGTAGAACGGTGCGTTCCATATACTATGCTATAGAACGGCAAAGGACGATGGATGCATTACGTTCCGTGTTATTTGTTGATAAGCTTACTGGCTTACGTAACCGTGGAGGATTATTCATTCTTGCAGAACAACAGATGAATATTGCGAATCGTACGAAAAGTGGGTTGTTTGTTATTTTTGTTGACTTAAATGATATGAAGATGATAAACGACACTATGGGTCACCAGGAAGGTGACCATGCATTAATTGAAGCTGCAAGTATTTTTAAAGAAACTTTTCGTACATCTGACATCATTGCACGCATTGGCGGAGATGAGTTCGTGATTATTTCGATAGAAACCCATAAAGGTAGAGCAGCAGATATTATTGAAGCTCGTTTGAGGGAAAACATAAGGATTCATAATGCAGAGAGAAGCAGACGTTACAAGCTTTCAATGAGTGTGGGTATTTCATACTATGACCCTGAGAATCCAGTCTCATTTAACGAACTGTTATCAAGTGCAGACAAAAAGATGTACGAACAAAAGCGGGATGTTAACGAGTCTTCACTGTGAAAAATGAAACTTGGGTGAGATGCCGGCTATTTAAGTTTACTAAAAAACGTTTTATAGTACCATAATGGAATCAGAAGTCAGTTTCACTAATCGAAATGGTAATTAATTTAACAGGATACAGGATTAAAGGGAAAGTAAGTATATAGGAAAAACATTATTATAAAACACTATGAGAAATAATATTGTACATGTGGGTGCACATGAACTCCGATATGAGATACGTGAAATAGTAACGGTCGGCAATAGGTTGCAGGACATGGGGTTGATTGTTTGCTGGGAGAACATTGGTGATCCCATTCATAAGGGTGAAAAGATACCGTCGTGGATCAAGGAGGTGATAAAAGAGGCCGTTGATACAGATTCTTCATTTGCATACTGTCCTACAAAGGGTCTGGAGGAAACAAGAGGATTTCTTGCAGATATTTGCAACAAAAGAGGGAAGGCGCAGATAACGAAAGAAGATATAGTGTTTTTTAATGGCATTGGCGATGCAATATCTCACGTTTATAACTATTTAAGGAGAGAGGCAAGGGTGATCGGCCCTTCACCTGCTTACTCTACCCATTCATCGGCGGAAGCGGCGCATGCCGGTGTAGACCATTTGATGTATAAATTAATTCCAGAGAACAATTGGTATCCTGATATAGATGATCTTCGCAGTAAAATAATAGACGATAACTCAATCTCAGGAATATTAATCATAAACCCCAACAATCCGACAGGTACAGTATATCCGCTTGAAATAATGGAGAGAATTGTGAAGATTGCCGAAGAGTTTGATTTGTTTATTGTGTGTGATGAGGTTTATTTAGAAATAACTTATAATGGAAAGGTTTCACCCCCGTTGAGTGATATTATCAATGATGTATGTGGAATCTCGATGAGGGGAATTTCCAAGGAACTTCCATGGCCGGGAGCAAGATGTGGATGGATAGAGATTTATAATAAAGACAATGACCCAATATTTAAGAAATATATTGAGACGATAATACATGCAAAGATGTTGGAAGTTTGTTCTACAACACTTCCCCAGAAGGTTATACCGGCTGTGCTATCTGATCCAAGATACAAAGAATATCATATCAAAAGAAACAAGCAATACGAAGCAAGGTCTAAATTTGCTTATGATACACTGAGAAAGATCGACGGCGTAATAGTTAACCAAACCGATGGCGCGTTTTACATGACAGTTGCCTTTAAAAAAGGAGTTCTAAATGATAAACAGAAGCTTGAGATCAGTGAAAACAAAATAAAAGATTATATAGAAGAGATTACTAATGGCGTTGCCCTTGATAAAAGATTTGTATATTACCTGCTGGGCGCTACGGGTATATGCGTTGTGCCGTTAACCGGTTTTAGCTGCGACCTTTACGGCTTCAGGGTGACATTGCTGGAAACAGACACGGAAAAATTCGAGTGGATATTTACTACAATCGCTGAAAATATAAAAATATACTTAAATTCCTGACCAATAAGTATAGGAAGTACGGGTGCGGTTTTATCGGCTACCATGGAAAATTACAAAAAATAACTTTTTGCTAAAGGCGAAAATGGGTACAATTTCATGACTCTGCCAGTGTCGCGAAAAAGTTTGTACAAAGTCATGAAACTGTTTTGTTAAGGAGGAAAAATACCGGAAATGTCTTTTTTGGAATCTGTTTTAGAACAATATGAGATTGTTGCTGATAAGATTAAGTTGGATAATGGGATTAGGGAAAGACTAAGGTATCCAAAACGGGCATTGATAGTGTCTGTCCCAATCGAAATGGATACCGGAATAGTGAAAGTGTTCAAAGGATACAGGGTTCAACATGATATTGCCCTGGGCCCATCAAAAGGAGGAATTCGCTATCATCCAAATGTAAGTTTGGAAGAGGTAACCGCACTGGCCATGTTGATGAGTTTGAAATGTGCATTGGTGCAGCTTCCATACGGTGGCGCAAAGGGTGGAATATGTTGCAATCCTAAGGAAATGTCACAAAAGGAAATAGAGCGGATTACCAGAAGGTATACAACAGAGATTATTTGGGCAATCGGCCCGGAGGAGGATATACCTGCCCCGGATATTAATACTAATATGCAAACTATGGCTTGGATGATGGATACGTATAGCATGCAAAAAGGCCATACAATCCTGGGTGTAGTTACAGGCAAACCATTGGTATTAGGAGGTTCTTTAGGAAGAGAAGAAGGAACGGGGAGGGGTGTTTTCTATATGGTAGAAGAGTCTACAAAAGTCATTGGGGGAAAACTAAGAGGGCTTACAGTTGCTATACAGGGATTTGGAAATGTAGGTTCGATAGCTGCCAGGCTGCTTTTTGAAAAAGGATGTAAAGTTATTGCGGTAAGTGGCAGTAAAGGAGGAATTTATAATAAAGGGGGCATTAATATTAAAAATTTAATTCAACACATTAATGAAAACAAAGAAATCGCTGATTTTCAAAATGTTAATACTATAACTAATGAAGAACTTCTTGCTTTAGACTGTGATGTCTTAATCCCTGCAGCAATAGAGGGACAAATTAATAAACATAATGCGAAGGGTATTAAGGCAAAAATAATAGTTGAGGGTGCAAATGGACCAACTACACCTGAAGCGGACAAGATTTTATACGGTCGAGATGTGCTTTTGATACCTGACATACTTGCAAATTCAGGGGGCGTAATCATCTCATATTTTGAATGGGTACAAGACCTTCAATTCTATTTCTGGAAAGAAAGAGAAATAATGCAACGTTTAAGAGAAATAATGGCAAACATATTCAATAGCGTTTTGTCGTTATCGAGAGAGAAGAAGGTTGATATGCGAACTGCGGCATGGATGCTCGGTGTTAGTCGTATTTCTGAGGCACAGAAGTCCAGGGGACTGTATCCCTGATACACGCTTGCGGCGTAAATTAAAATGAAAGAAATAAAGGAAAGTACAGATAACCATAGAAAAGTGGGATCCGTGGCAGGAACTTGCAAGATTGCAACAGGAGGCGAATGAACTTTTCAGTAATGTCTCCCAACTGTTCGGCAGTTCTACTGCCGAACATAAAGATATTAGAGTTTTAACACTGCTGATAAAGGTAATTTTGCATAAAAGATGGCTGTTATGAAAATAACGGTTGAATTTGGCCAAATATTTGGTATATACTTTGTATAATATGTTTTATCATTTATGTAAGCCTTTGTCTTGCCATGCTTAATGTATTTATATTAAATAAATGAAGTGGTACTTGGTTTGCTTTAACTCTATCTAATTCTGAAAAATTTAGCTGATAAGGCGTAAAAAAGTATTCATAGATATTATGTCTGTTTCGCTATATTAAATATTTTTTTAATACATTGGTGATTTTATTTTAAGAACAGGAGGACTTTAAATGGGAAGTTTGCAAATACCTAATAAATCGGCTGCAAGCGGGACGAGGACGAGAACCGGAAGCGATGTCCTGCCCCAAAGCGGGATGTGTGTAGTTTGCCTGGATGGGTGTCCGGGATACTGTGAGATTGGGATGTCGGCTATGAGAGGTCCGGAGACGATATACCCTCAACCATTCGGGAAAAGCACGGCTAGCGGCACAAAGGATTATCCTGTAGATTATTCACATTTTAACATTTCGGGAACCGTTGCCAGTCATCATCAGAAAGAGTATGAAGTGTTTACAAACGTAAATCTTGTGACTCGTCTGGGAAGAGACAAAGGTCTTAAACTAAGATTGCCCTTGATTTGTACCGGTTTGGGTTCCACACAGGTAGCCCAGAATCATTTTGCTGACCTTGGCACTGGCGCCGCCATATGCGGCACAGGTATAGTAATAGGTGAGAATGTAGTAGGGATGGATGAGACGTCTAAATTTGATAAAAATAATAAGGTTACAGAGTGTAAGGAACTCGAACGGAGGTTTAAGTCTTTTAAGGACCACCAGAGAGACGGATACGGCTTTATCGCCATTCAGGCCAACCCGGAAGACTGGAGGTTGGGCGTTCTTGAGTATAGTATGAATACACTGGGTTCAGATGCCGTAGAATTAAAATGGGGTCAGGGCGCTAAGAATATTGGTGGCGAAGTTAAAATTTATAATATTGATAAGGCAAAACTGTTGAAGAAGAGAGGCTATATTGTAATACCTGACCCGGATGATAAGGTTGTACAGGAAGCCTTTAAAACAGGCGCTATTGAGGGTTTTGAGAGACATACCAGGATTGGGGCGATATCAGATTTCTTACCCAAGGCAATGGATACTTTTTGCCAGTCTGTGGAACATCTCAGGGGTGCGGGCGCAAAATACATCTTCCTGAAAACAGGGGCATACAGGCCGTCAGATCTGGCAAGGGCTCTCAAGTTCTGTTCGATTGCGAATGTTGATGTATTGACTATTGATGGCGCAGGCGGCGGAACAGGTATGAGTCCATTCAGGATGATGAATGAATGGGGTGTGCCTACAGTTTATATATCTGCTATGGCTCACCAATATTGTAAGAGATTAGCAGGCAAAGGAAAATATGTGCCGGACATAATTCTTGCCGGTGGCCTTACTACCGAAGATCATATTTATAAATCATTTGCTTTGGCTTCACCGTACGTTAAAGCCGTTGGCATGTCACGCTCTACAATCTGTGCAGTAATGGTTGGTAATAATAACGGTAAGTGGATTAAGGAAGGTAATATCCCAAAACCGGCTTCGGAACATGGAGATACGCTTGATAAGATTTTTTATTACTCAACAAAGGTTAAGAATGAATTTGGAAATGTAACTCCTGGGGTATTGGGGATGTATTCCTATTACCAAAAAATGGCGATGGGTCTCCGACAGTTAATGGCCGGTTCAAGGAGATTTGAACTCGGCAGCATTAAAAGGGACGACATTTTTGCATTGACCAGAGAAGCTTCTGATGTTACGGGTATAAATTATATCATGGATTGGGAAACAGAGGAATCAGCAGCAATCCTGGATGCATAGTTGTTTAAATAAATTGTACGTAAAAATTTAAATCTGAGCAATTTGTGAGGCTGTATAAGGTGTTAATAAAACCTTATACAGCCTTTTTAATATAAGCTTTACCAACTTTAAGAATCGTCTTAATTCTTGTTTTAGCATAATCACCATGTACCGATGATATTAAGTTTGAGTGATCTTAGGGTGAACTGTAAGACACTTGGGAATATTTTATAAAAAAAATTAATGTTCGCTGTATTCACAATGCCCTGCCTAAGTTGATTTTCACTTGACAATGTTAACTGTACAACAATTTGGAAATGCTTCCAATTCAGCTTACCACTTGACAGCCTTCATTTGTTCCTTTAAGCTGTAGGGCAATAGTATATTAATAGACTTCGCCCGCGTGGCTCAATGGCAGAGCACGTCATTCGTAATGATGAGATTGGGGGTTCGACTCCCCCCGCGGGCTGAATTAAAGGTTGAGAGTGTATAAACCAAAAGATGAGAAACTAGAGATAAGAAAGTTTGGACTAGGCTTAACGGTATTGCTATGCCTTATTGGAGTGTGGCAATTATATAAAGGGCATGTTAATGTTTACGCGTGGTTTCTCGGATCTGCCGGCCTGATCCTTGCATTAGCTTTTTTTGCTCCAATCGTTTTAAAGCCATTATTTAAAGTATTAACTACAGTTGGTCATGCGGTGGGGTGGGTAAATACCAGGATATTATTGGGCATAATGTTTTACGGAATCTTTACCCCAATAGGAATTTTGTCAAGGTTAATAAGAAAAGATCTGTTAGACAAACGCCTTGACAAAGATGCAAAGTCATACTGGAACAAGAAAGATAAGGATGTGTTTGCAAAAGAGCAATATGAGAGGCAGTTTTAGTAATTGAAATTTCAATGCAGGAATAATTTGGGGGGATCTATGTGAGCAAGATATCTATATTCAAGGAGTTGTGGGATTTTATGAAGGTGCGCAAGAAATTCTGGCTTGCACCTATTATTATCATTCTTTTGTTATTAGGGCTGTTAATAATATTTACTGAAAGCTCAGCCGTTGCACCGTTTATTTATGCCCTGTTTTAAAGCAGAGTTCTCATTTGCAGATAAAGACTTTAGTTGTAAGGCCTCAATGTAAGATTAACTAAAATGAATATACTGGGGATTTCGGCTTTTTATCATGATAGCGCTGCGTGTCTGGTGAGGGATGGTGAAATAATCGCCGCTGCACAGGAAGAAAGATATACAAGGAAAAAGCATGATTTCAATTTTCCAATTAATGCTGTAGAGTACTGCTTAAAGGAAGCTGGAATCAATGCCGAAGAATTAGATTATGTCGGGTTTTACGATAAGCCGTTTATAAAGTTTGAGAGGATTTTGTATAGCTACCTGGCATACGCTCCGATAGGGATAAAATCCTTCTTTAAATCAATTCCATTATGGATAAAGCAAAAACTCTTTATACGAGACGTTATAAAGAAGGAACTTGGCTATAGCGGGAAGATATTATTCCCTGAACATCATGAGTCTCACGCCGCTTCCGCATTTTATCCTTCTCCATTCTCAGAGGCAGCAATATTGACTATTGATGCTGTGGGCGAGTGGGCAACAACAAGCTATGGCATTGGAGAAGAGAATGACATTAGTATAACGTCAGAGTTGAAGTTTCCACATTCACTGGGGCTTTTGTATTCTGCTTTTACATACTACACCGGATTTAAGGTAAATTCTGCTGAATATAAGGTTATGGGACTGGCGCCCTATGGAGAACCCAAATATGTAGATACAATTTTAGACAAGTTAATCGATCTGAAAGAAGATGGTTCTTTCAAACTGAATATGAAATATTTCAATTATTGTACAGGACTTACCATGACTAATAGTCGTTTTAATAAGCTGTTTGGAGGGGGTCCCAGCAAGCCAGAATCGAAGGTTACACAAAGAGAGATGGACCTGGCGAGGTCAATCCAGGTGGTTACGGAAGAGATAGTGTTTCGTATGGTAAATCACGTTTATAAAGAAACCGGGAAGAAGAACCTGTGTCTTGCAGGGGGTGTTGCCCTGAATTGTGTGTCAAATGGCAGGCTGTTGAGAGAGGGCCCTTTTGAGAATTTGTGGATTCAGCCTGCGGCTGGCGATGCGGGTGGCGCCCTGGGAGTGGCGCTGCTAATATGGCATAAATATCTGGGAAACAATAGAATATTGGATAAAGCAAGGTTGTCACAGAAGGCGTCCTGTCTTGGAAATTATTATACGGATGAAGAAATAGAGGGGTTCCTCACAAAAGAGGGTATTCCGTTTGAGAAACTCGAAACGAAGGAAATTCCTCCAAGGATTGCAGAATTAATTGCAAGTGAGAATGTGATAGGCTGGTTTGAGGGAAGGATGGAATTTGGACCAAGGGCGTTGGGTTCCAGAAGTATTATCGGAGACCCGCGTTCAAAAGAGATGCAATCAATTATGAATCTGAAGATAAAATACAGAGAGTCATTCAGGCCGTTTGCCCCAACTGTGCTGAGGGAACATGTTTCAGATTATTTTGATATAGACTGTGAGAGTCCGTATATGTTATTGGTGGCAAACATAAAAGATGAAAAAAGGATAAAGATGTCAGGTGATGAGGAAAAGTTATTCGGCCTGGAAAAGTTGAAGGTCGCGCGGTCAGATGTACCGGCGATTACACATGTAGACTATTCGGCAAGAATCCAGACTGTGACGAAAGAGGATAACCCCTTATTCTATAGTGTGATAGAGGAGTTTTACAAGAAGACCGGTTGTCCTATGGTTGTTAATACTTCCTTTAATGTAAGAGGTGAGCCTATTGTATGCAGGCCAGAAGAGGCTTATAAGTGTTTTATGAGAACAGGAATGGATTATCTCATTATGGGCAGTTATCTGCTTGACAAAAAGGAACAAAAACCTGTTGAAGTTGATACTGATTGGAAGAAGGAGTTTGAACCGGACTAAAAATGGAAAAAATGGTAATTGAGGGTGGTTACCCATTACATGGAAGGGTCAGGATAAATGGTGCTAAGAACGCTGCGTTGCCTATTATGGCTGCATGTCTATTGACCAAAGGCACGTCTAAATTGAAGGGAATACCAGACCTTACGGACGTAAAAACCCTTTGCAAGATTCTTAATGAGCTTGGCGTAGATACGGTAAAATGTCCGGATGGTTCACTTGAAATAACTGTCAAGGAAGAGAAAGATATAACGGCCCCGTACGATCTTGTCAGAACTATGAGGGCATCAATATGTGTCTTGGGCCCTCTGCTTGGAAAAAGAGGTATGGCAAAGGTGTCTATTCCGGGAGGATGCTCAATTGGTTCCAGGCCCATAGACATTCACATCAAAGGCATTGAATCGCTTGGCGCTCAGGTTGACGTAAAGGATGGATATGTAATTGCGACAGGGGAAAAGCTGAAAGGAAGTGTAGTTGATCTGGGGGGGCCGTATGGCTCTACAGTTTTGGGCACCTGTAATGTTATGATGGCTGCTGTTCTTGGAGAGGGAAGGACTGTTTTAGAAAATGCTGCTTGTGAACCTGAAGTACAGGATCTGGCTAACTTTCTCAACAAAGCCGGAGCTGACATAAGCGCAATTGGCGAAAAGAACATTATTATTGAAGGCGTTGATGAATTAAACGGTATTGAATATGAGATAATTCCAGACAGAATAGAAGCAGGAACCTTCATGATTGCTGGAGCAATAACAGGAGGCAGCATAGTATTGGAGAATGATATATCCTGTTATCTGACTTCAGTAGTTAATAAATTACGGGAGATGGGCGTTGAAATTCAGGTTTCTGCCGGTAAGGAAGAATTTAACGGGGTAAAAAATGGAGAGTGTACAGTTAAAAGTGATGGAAACATCAAACCAGCCAATATTACGACATTGCCTTATCCAGGTATGCCTACAGACATGCAGGCACAATTTACAGCGTTACTGAGCATTGCAAATGGTACGAGTATTATAACAGAGAGAGTTTTTCCTCACAGGTTTATGCATGTTGCTGAGCTTAACAGGATGGGCGCAGATATCAGGAATGACGATGCTATTGCAATTATTAAGGGTGTACCGTCGCTTTCCGGGACAACGGTTATGGCTTCGGATTTACGGGCAAGCGCCTCGCTCATAGTTGCCGGGCTGGTTGCAAAGGGAATTACAGAGATCAGGAGGCTTTATCACATTGACAGAGGGTACGAAAAACTGGAAGACCGCCTGACAAGCCTGGGTGCAAAGATATGGCGGGAAAAGGAGTAAGTTATTTTACATTGAATATTTGTTTAAATTATATTAAATTATAACGTATAAAACAGATACTAGGATATTAACCAAAAGGTAAAAAATGTTTGAATCAATTACTGAAAGCTTCGAAAAGATATTTAGTAAAATGAGCGGAAGAGGAAGGCTTACAGAGCAAAACATAAGTGAGGGTTTGCGTGAAGTCAGAGTTGCGCTTCTCGAAGCAGATACAAACTACAAGGTTGTAAAGGATTTTATACAAAAGGTTACAGAGAAAGCAGTTGGAGAGGAAGTACTCAAAAGCGTTAAACCTGGACAGCAAATAGTAAAGATAGTACAAACTGAGATGGAACATCTTATGGGGCCTGTTGATTCTACCATAAAGTATGTTGACGGGGACATTACAGTTATTATGCTTGTAGGATTGCAGGGAAGTGGAAAGACCACAACGGCTGGCAAACTTGCAAATATGATTTTAGCAAAGGGAAAAAGCCCGATGCTTGTAGCCGCCGATGTACAGAGGCCTGCGGCAATTGATCAATTGAAGATTATCGGAAGGCAGCTTAATATTCCGGTCTATTCTGAAAAAGGTTCTAATCCGGTTAAGATATGTAAATGGGCGGTGAAACGTGCTTTTCTCGATAACCATAATGTCGTCATTCTTGATACGGCGGGCAGATTACATGTTGATGAATATCTGATGTTGGAGTTGAAGCAGATTAAGGAAAAGGTAAAACCAACTCAGATATTCTTTGTTTGTGATTCTATGACAGGTCAGGATGCCGTTAACAGCGCTAAAGAATTCAACGCGCAATTGGATTTTGATGGTGTGATCCTGACAAAATTAGATGGCGACACCAGAGGTGGAGCGGCGTTATCGATCAAGGCGGTCACCGGCAAACCGATAAAATTTGTCGGAGTAGGTGAGAAATTTGATAAACTTGAAGAATTCCACCCGGATAGAATGGCTTCCAGGATCCTGGGAATGGGGGACGTTGTTTCTCTGGTTGAAAAGGCTCAGCAGGTTATCGGTGAGGAAGAGGCTGTAAAATTAGAAAAAAAGATCAGAGCAAACACACTAACGCTTGAAGATTTCCTCAGCCAATTACAGCAGGTAAAAAAGATGGGGCCAATGAAGGACATACTTGGCATGATTCCGGGATTAGGCAAAAAAATGAAGGGGGTGGATATTGATGAAAATCAGTTACAAAGAGTTGAGGCTATGATTCGTTCGATGACGTTAGAAGAGCGAATGAATCCGGACAAGATTGAAGGCAGCAGAAGGCACCGAATATCTTGTGGAAGCGGCACAAACGCTCATGAGGTTGGTCAACTACTAAAACAGTTCAAACAAATGAAGAAGATGTTCAGGTCTCTAAGTGGCATAAATGCCAGAAACCTTCCTATGGAGGGGATGACACCTGAGGCCATGAAGATTTCCAGGAAGATCAGGAGCAAGCGGAAAAAAGTGAAAAGAAAAAAAAGATGATAAACCTAAACAGATAAATTACTATACTAAAACTTAATAAGGAGAGTGTTTAATGGTAAGATTAAGAATGAAGAAAATGGGGCGAAGAAACAGGGCTTTTTTCAGGATTTGTGCTTTTGATGCACGGGAGGAGCGCGATGGAAGAAGTATCGAACAATTGGGGACTTATGATCCAATGGAAAAAGAGGAATCAAAAAAAGTAGTATTAAAGAGAGAGAGGATTGAATACTGGCTAAGCGTAGGCGCTCAACCATCAGAAACTGTAGCCAGCATTCTCAAAAAGAATAATATAGCTGTAAAGAAATAATTTACATTTTGAGTTTTTTGAGTTCCTGTCTGCCGACAGGAAGGGAAGAATCTAATTTGAAGTTTTTATCCGCATATATCTGCGGACATCAGTGTCCTATTTAAGTTCTGCTATGCGAATAGATATATTGACGTTATTTCCTGAGATGTTTCATAATGTATTGGGTGAAAGCATCATGAGGATTGCACAAGAAAAGAAACTTGTGAGTTTCCACTTGCACAACATCAGAGACTACTCAAATGATAAGCATAAGTGTGTGGATGATAAACCATACGGCGGAGGCGCCGGTATGGTTATGAAACCTGAGCCGGTATTTAATGCAGTCGAGACTATTGAGGCGCAGGATGATTTGGCGCCAACAAAGATATTGCTGACCCCGCAGGGAGAGACGCTTAATCAGGAAATTGCCGGCAATTTATCAAAAAAAACTCGTTTAATGATAATTTGTGGACGCTATGAGGGGTTTGACGAAAGGATAAGGTCAGGGATAGATGTGCTTGAGATTTCCATAGGTGATTATGTGCTTACGGGTGGAGAGATACCCGCAATGGTTGTAATAGACGCGGTTGTGAGACTAATTCCCGGTGTTTTGGGCGGGAACGGTTCATTGCAGGATGAGTCATTTGTCAATAGAATGCTGGAATACCCGCAGTATACAAGGCCTGCAGAGTTCAGGGGAATGAAAGTGCCTGAAATCCTGAAATCCGGCCATCATACAAAGATAGAAGAGTGGAGGACGAAAAAGGCCATTATGAGAACGCAGGAGAGAAGGCCTGATTTGCTGGAAGAGAAAACAAAATAACAGAGATAATAGAGATAATACTTTATGTAAAGGAGTTAGAACCATGAATGTAATTAATGTAGTTGAAAAAGAAAATATGAAGGAAAAGGTGCCTCAGTTTAATGTCGGTGATCTGGTTGACGTGCATGTTAAAACAATTGAGGGTGATAAGGAGCGCATTCAGATATTTAATGGCATGGTTATTAAAAGAAAAGGCAGTGGAGTCAGGGAGACATTTACCGTTAGAAGAATAGTACAGGGAGAGGGTGTTGAGCGTGTGTTTCCTGTACACTCTCCAAATGTGGCTGACGTAGAAGTGAAAAAAAGCTATAAAACGAGGCGTGCAAAATTATATTACTTACGCGACAGGAAAGGAAAGGGAGCGCGACTGAAGGAAATTCGCAGTAAAGAAAAGAAGGCAAGTAATGCTAAGGTTAATGAACCTGTTCCGGCTAAGGCTGAGAAGCAGGGAGAAGAACCATCAACTGAATCCTAGAGAGCTTTGCATAAAGGGTGAAAACCTGGCTGGAAAGTTCTTGAGGAAAAGAGGATATAAGATACTTAAGCGGAATTATGCAGGCAAGAGCGGGGAAATTGATATTGTCGCATACGATAAGGGCACTATTAGCTTCGTAGAGGTAAAAACCCGCTTGTCAGAGAATTATGGCCCTCCGGAACTGTCGGTAACAAGAGAAAAGAGAAAAAGAATCATTCGAACCGCATTAAACTACCTGGCGATAAATCATATCGACGACATAGATTTTCGTTTCGATGTTGTATCTATTTTGTTCAAAGAAGACGATAACAAACCCGATATAGAATTATTCAAAAGTGCATTTACGGCGGATGAGGTCGTTAAATAACATTGCTGTTTTCTTGGTTAACCACACATATTTGTGCTAATTTTTTAGGAATTAACCCTTTAGGGTTTTATCCTTTAAAAACTGTAGCCGTCCGCCCAGGCGGACGTGTCTCATCATCTGGCGGGTTTATGGCGATTCCACGTAAGTTACGCAACCTCAAGGCATCGGCGTGAGCTCAGCCGAACGGTTGCGGCTACCAGTCCGAACGTAGCGTTCGGTAAGGGCGGCACAAACTGCTAAATTTAATTTCAACTAATTGTAAGAATTCCTAATGATAATTGACACTCATGCACATCTGGATTTTCCGGATTACAAGGATGATATTGATGAAGTAATAGAGCGTGCGCGGGAGGCCGGCGTTGAATACTTGATTAACGTTGGTACAACTGTTGCTTCCAGCATAAAGTCTATTGAACTGTCAAAACAATACAAGCAGATTTATGCAAGCGTGGGCATACATCCTAATGAGGCATCGAAAGTTACCGGCGAGGAATGGTTACGGTTGGAAGCGTTGGCCGGGGAAAGTAAGGTTGTTGCAATTGGTGAGACAGGGCTTGATTACTATCGTGAGCGCAGTAAGCGTGAAGACCAGAAGCGTCTTTTCCATCAACACATAGAATTGGCACAAAGGTACAACCTGCCGGTTATAATTCATAACAGGGATGCAAGTGATGACTGTCTTGAAATTGTCCGTGAATATAATGGCAAAATAAGGGGCGTCGTTCACTGCTTTAGCGGCAGCAGGGAAGTCGCTGAAGAGGTTCTGAAACTTGGACTCCATATTTCATTTGCAGGGCCTGTAACTTTTCCTAAAGCAGATAATTTAAGGGAAGCCCTGAAAGCCGTTCCGGTGGAAAAGCTGCTTCTGGAAACAGACTGTCCTTTTCTGGCGCCGCAGCCAAAAAGAGGTAAGAGGAATGAACCTTCTTATCTTCAATATACTATTCCGGTTCTTGCAGAATTGTATAAAGTGTCAGTAGAAGACATCAAGAGGATAACGACCCTCAGCGCAAGGAATTTGTTTGGTATTGGGACGGTTAATACCAGAGGCGAAATTGCATACGTTATCAGAAACTCCCTTTATCTTAATATAACAAGCCTCTGTCCTAACAGATGTGTCTTTTGTTCAAGGGAAACGGTCCCATACGTAAAGGGACATTATCTTGGACTGGAAAAAGAGCCGACTGTTGAAGAATTGATAGACGCCGTTGGAGACCCGTCCAGGTATGATGAAGTGGTATTTTGTGGTTTTGGTGAACCCACCGAACGGCTGGATGTGTTGAAGGCCGTTGCCAGATATTTAAAAGAAAAGGGAGCTACCGTGAGGCTTGACACAAATGGCCTTGGAGATTTGATTAATGGCAGGTCTATTTGCGAAGAGCTTAATGGCTTGATAGACACGATTTGTATCAGCCTTAATACAAACATTGAAGAAGATTATCAGAAGTTGTGCCATTCTGAATTTAACGGCAAAGCCTATCCATCCTTAATTTCTTTCATCAAGAAAGCAAGAAACTTTATCCCTGACGTAATGGTTTCCATAGTGGGCGTGCCCGGTATCGATGTTGACGGCTGCAGAAAGATAGCCGAAGAACTGGGCGTCCGTTTCAGGGTAAGGGAATATAATAATGTAGGATGATGGCTTAATTAACTTTAGAACTCAAAATGGTTATTTACTTCAAAAATATGATCAATAACGAACAAATCTCCCCTTTACTAAGGGGGATTAAAGTTGTTCCAACTTTCCACCGACTGAATTCAACAACTTATTACTCTTGTATTCTTTTTTTCTTTCTATCTTTCTTGCCAGATCACTGGTGTATTGTATAACACGTGGTTTCTATTGTCCTTTTAGTCCTTTGCAATTGAATAAAAGGCTAAAGCCTTAACTCCTGCGGAATTTAGGCTTTAGCCTTTTATAAACATTAAGGTTAAAAACATTGTGATTTTATTTGTAATTCGTAAATCTAAATGCATAATTGAGTGAAAAACCACTGTTTTGCAAAGAACTAAATTGTTTGTTATAATAATTGCATTATCTATTGATATAGGTAAGAATTTGATTAAAGTGTTTTAGATGGCACAATTACTTCTTATCGTAACCATAAAATTCCTAAAATATGAAATTGTTTATGCATTATAAGTCTTTCAACATACCAGAAAAGGAGGATAAATCTTGACAAAAAGAGAAACTCCGGAAACAAGGACTTTGGTACAGATACTGGAAGAGGCAATAGCAAAAGAACATGATTCTTATGAATATTATGCGAAGGCAGCCAGACAATCCGGCAAACCTACCGTTAAAAGGATGTTCTTACACCTTGCAGAGATGGAGAAAGGTCATTTGGCTGAATTAAACAAGCAGTTGGATTATGTTAAGGCACAAATAATAGTTGATAGTGCAATTACCGGCGGCAGTTAGATACTTGAGATTATGTCGTTTTGGCGGGTAGCCGCAACCGTTCGGCTGAGCTCACGCCGATACCTTAAGGTTTGCGTAACTATATGTGAAATTTTCATTTACCCGTTTGATGATGAGAAACGTCCGCCTGGGCGGACGGCAACAACTGCATGTAACATAAAATCGCTCAATTTAGATAATATTAGAAGGTTGTTAGAATTTTTGCTTTTTTCATGTCAAAACTCAAAGGACAAATAGAGAAATGGACATAGACCGCGACACACTTCAACAATTATATTACTATCTGAAACTGACCAGACATCTGGAAGAGAGGGTAACTTCCCTGTACCGCCAGGGAAAAGTTGTTGGAGGTGTATGGACAAGTAATGGCACCGAGGCAGTTTCGGTGGGGTTTGCGTATGCTTTAGAAAAGGATGATATCACGGCTCCTTATTTCAGAGATATGGGAGCCTTTCTGGTGAGGGGCATTACTCCGAGAAGGATAATGGCACAATACTTTGGGAAGAAGACCGGGGTTTCAGGGGGGAAAGAAGGTAATGTTCATATTGGTGACATAAACTTTGGAGTTTGTGGTTTTCCAAGCCATCTTGCAGATAATTATCCTGTAGCTGCAGGAGCTGCGCTGGCTTTTAAGATAAGGGGTGAGAAGCGTATTGCTGCTGCATGCACTGGCGATGGCGGAACCAGCAGGGGTGACTTTCATGAAGCCCTTAATCTCGCTTCCGTGCTTAAATTGCCCGTTGTATTTTTCTGTAATAATAATCAATATGCCTATTCAATGCCTCACCAGAAACAGATGGCCATAAAAGATGTTGCAGAACGCGCCCTTGCTTATGGAATGGCAAGCGAAATTGTAGATGGTAATGATGTAGTTGCTGTATATTCGGTGGCAAAAAAGGCTTATGAAAAGGCAAGGGCAGGGCATGTCCCTACATTTATAGAGTGCAAGACCATGAGGATGCATGGCCATTCAGAGCATGATGCCGCAAAATATGTCCCCAGGGAACTGCTTGAGGAATGGAAAAAGAAAGACCCTATACAAAGAATGGAAAAGTATTTGATTGAAAATAACATGGCTTCTGATGAAGAGATGAAAGAGATTGACAAACGCGTTCAGGACGTAATAGAGGATGCTGAAAAGTTTGCCGAAAACAGCCCGTACCCTGACGGTAAAGAGGCGATAGAAGGACTTTACGCCACCCCCATACGGAAAGGGGTAAAAGAATTATGAAGGAAATAACATACGTAGAGGCGATACAACAGGCGTTATGGGAGGAGATGGAAAGGGACGATAGTGTCTTTATCCTGGGTGAAGATATTGGCGCATACGGAGGCGCATTCAAGGTTACAGAAGGAATGCAGGAAAAATTCGGTGAACTGCGCATACTTGATACACCGCTTTCAGAATCCGGATTTACCGGAGCCGCAATAGGAGCTTCACTTGTCGGTATGAGACCGGTGGTTGAAATGCAATTTGCGGACTTTATCTCCTGTGCCTTTGACCAAATAGTAAACGTGGCGGCTAAAAACTTCTATAGATGGAAAGCTAAGACTCCAATCGTGATCAGGGCGCCTTATGGCGGAAATATACATGGAGGCGCATTCCATTCCCAATGTCCGGAAGGGTGGTTCTTTCACACACCCGGGCTCAAAATAGTTGCCCCTGCGTTTCCATCAGATGCAAAAGGTCTGCTCAAAGCTGCAATCAGAGATGATGATCCCGTTATCTATTTTGAACATAAGTATCTGTATCGAAGGATAAAAGAAGAAGTGCCTGAGGATGATTACATCGTGCCTATTGGAGAGGCGAGAGTTGTAAAGGAAGGAAGCGATATTTCGTTAGTAACGTATGGCGCAATGGTTCATACGGCGCTTGATGCTTCAAAGAAGCTGGAGGAAGGCGGGATTAGCCTGGAAGTAGTTGACCTCAGGACTCTTTTGCCATTAGACAAGGAAACGGTTTTTGATTCAGTAAAGAAAACTAATAAGGTAATTGTCCTTTATGAGGCAACAAGAACAGGGGGAGTCGGCGCGGAGATTGCCGCATTAATCTCTCAAGAGGTTTTTGAATATCTGGACGGGCCAATTCTGCGCATATCAGCGCCTGATACACCGGTTCCTTTTAGTCCGCCAATGGAAGAATATTACCTTCCGCAGGTTGCAGACGTTGTTGAAGCCGCAGAAAAACTTGTCGCATACTAGTATATCGTTTCATTAAAATATTGACATTCCAGTATATGGTAGTCGCCCGCCTGGGCGGGCTTAAATCGCTCAATTTAGATTTTAACTTTCCAGGACAGAAAACATGACTATGGACATAATCATGCCTCAGATGGGTGAAAGCGTAGCAGAGGGAACGATTATACACTGGCTGATTAATGAAGGAGATAGAGTTCAAAAGGATCAGCCGATTGTTGAGATAAGTACAGACAAGGTGGATACGGAAGTGCCTTCTCCAACAGCGGGTATATTGGGAAAGATAATTCATAAGGAAGATGAAACCGTACCTGTTGGGACAGTTATTGCTACCCTTGAAGAAGTCGAGACCGGACAAACTACTTCTGCAGCGAAGGAAGAAATCGTATCGGCAAAAGAGAAGAAGGTAGAAGAAAAAGCCATTCCTGTTCCTCCTCGTTCGCATAAAACACGGGCTGAAGGAAGGCTTTCACCTTTAGTTAAGCGCATGGCCAGAGAATACAGAATTGACCTGAGCAAGGTTACGGGAACAGGCATTGGCGGCAGGATTACAAAACAGGATATTTTAAGCTACACAAAACGGAAACCGGTATATGCGCTTCCTGCTGCTGAAGAAGGTACACAGGAGAAAGAGAAGATAGTTCCGGTAAGCCCCAGGCGTAAGATAATTGCTGAACGAATGGTGGAAAGCAGGAGAACCGCAGCGCACGTAACCACTACTATTGAAGCAGACATGTCAAGGATAGTAAAATTCAGGGAAGAACACAAAGAAGCATTCTTCAGGAATGAAAATGTTAAACTTACTTACCTCCCATTTGTCATGCTTAACACTGCGCGCGCCCTTAGACAGCATCCTGTATTCAATTCATCATGGTCGGATGAAGGTATTATTCTGAAAAAAGATATAAATATAGGAATAGCCGTTTCTCTTGAAGACGGCCTCATAGTGCCGGTTGTAAACAGTGCTGATAAAAAACATCTGGAAGAACTTGCCAGAGCAAGTCATGATTTGGCACAAAGAGCCAGGAGTAAGAAATTAAAACCTGATGAAGTCATGGGCGGGACATTTACAATTACAAATTACGGCTCCAATGGGAGTTTGTTTGGCACGCCTATTATTTTACTGCCTCAAATTGCCATATTAGGAATGGGGACGATAACGAAGAGGCCGGTTGTTATAAATGATGCTATTGCTATCCGTTCCATGATGTATTTAAGCCTTTCATTTGATCACAGGGTGGTTGACGGCGCCAAAGCCGATAAATTCCTAACAACTATAAAAGAGGGCCTTGAAGGCTGGGAACAGGGATTAAATGAGAAAATGCCTCCTGCTGAAACCGGGTATGGTGGAGTATGGTAAAGCCTGGCAGCTTCAAAAACGCCTCTTTACCGCAAGAATGTCAGGCCGGATAGAAGACATATTGATTACCCTTCAACATCCTCCCACATATACGCTGGGCCGTAGAGACAAAAACGTTAATCACTTCCTGATAGATAAAAAGCAACTGAGAAACAGGGGGTTTTCTATTTATAGAGTTGATAGGGGCGGCGCTGCCACATATCACGGGCCCGGACAGATAGTATGTTACCCGATAATCGGGATGAAGGCCTTTACAGAAGATTATTACTTCTACCTCCGAATGCTGGAAGAAGTGATGATAAGGACGCTGCGGGATTACAAAATCAAACCACGGCGTATTGAAGGGTCAACGGGTGTCTGGGCGGGAGAGAAAAAAGTCGGATTTGCAGGTGTCAGGATAGTTGGCGGCACGACGATGCACGGCTTCTCATTAAATGTAAATAATGACCTTTCGCCTTTTGACATGATCGTTCCATGCGGAATAAAGGATATCACGATAACGTCATTATCGAAACTACTGAAAATGAACATAGATATAAGAGAAACAACGGACTTAATTGTGAGGAATTTTAATAATGTTTTTAAAACAGAGACCCATATTGCAAGTGTGGAAGAAGTACTGGAACGAATAGATGCAGATTCAAAGCCTGCTCAATTTCAATGTATTATGCAGTAAATCCATCTCATTTTTCTTGACTCCAATATCGTATGGTCTTATTATTGCATTTCATAAGAGTATTAACAGGAGTCACCTATTGAGGTTTTCGTTAAGTGAAAAAATAGTGATTCCACAAGATGATTCCTCGAACATACCGTTGCGGGCACCTCCCTTACGACTACGACACCAAATCCTAGATCTGCTGCCTTGAGGAGTAGGGGTCACTCTTGACAGACTGTCAAGGTGACTCCCTGATCCTCTATCTCTGGTCTTCCGTCAAATATGTTTTGATAGATTCCAACAGTTCAAGTCCTATGAGGATCATGAGAAAGAAACCAAAGATTACAAATAATTGTTAAATATTTAACATCAGGAATGGCGGTTTCATCAATTCTTCAACCAGTTTCCAACCAAGCCTGAATGTGGAAAGCGCGACAACAAAGACCATCATAATAATAAGAGTACCGATAATAGCTTTCTCAAAAGTCTTAAGTTTTTGATTATGTTAAAACTTATCATGTTCTGCTAAATTTTTCTTGCTCTAAATAGGATTTAATATATAACATAAATTGCAAATTTCAGCTTTAACAGAAATAATCACATTACAGGAAAAAGTCGAGGAATTTTCAGCTATACTTTAAAGGCTTACAAATTGTGATTTATCAAATGAATCGTGTTCCCGCACGCAGCCGGTGTCGTAGAAACCAGGTTTCCACTACAGTAATGATGTATAACTTTAACAATCACAATTTATGAGCCACCTGAGTATAGCTACCTTTTTCAAGGTTTCTCTGGTTATGTTCGTTTATAGAAGCGAGTGGTGCGCATATAATATTACGATACGAACAATTTATCTGCATACGTGTACAATTTTTTGGAGATTAACTGAAAAATGATAACTAAAAAACCCAAATCTAAAACTAGCAAACCACGAAGCGCGGGACTATTACAATCAATAGGTCCTATTGAGAATCTTGAAAGCTATGTCAAGGCAGATTGGTGGAGAGAGATTTTTAATGCCAATTACTTAAGAACCGATGCCGATGTTGTAGAAGATCAAACCGTTACCAAGACAGAAATCGATCTGTTCCTGAATATATTGTCCCCGTCAAAAGAGAGTGTGATTTTGGATTTATGCTGTGGACAGGGCCGCCACTCCCTGGAGCTGGCAAGATGTGGTTTCAAAAACATCTTTGGTCTTGACCGTTCTCATTATCTGGTTAGTAGAGCAAGATCAATCAATCGAAAAGAAGGATATAACATCACCTACAAGGAGGGAGATGCAAGAAAATTGCCATTTCTTCCTGATACCTTCGACTATGTGCTTGTAGCAGGCAATAGTTTTGGTTATTTTGAAACCATTGAGGACGATATAGCTATTCTTCGAGAGGCGATGCGGGTTCTCAAGCCATACGGGAAATTGCTTATAGATATTACAGACGGTTGCTATATGAAAGACAACTTTCAGCCCCGTAGCTGGGAATGGATCAATAAGAACTATTTTGTGTGCAGGGAGCGTTCTCTTTCAGAAGATAGCGAACGACTAATATCAAGAGAAGTGATCAGCCATGTAAAAAAAGGGGTAATTGCAGATCAGTTCTACGCGGAGAGGCTTTACACAAAAGAAAGTGTGAGTGAGTTGCTGAAAAGATCAGGATTCGCAGACATAGATTTCCATGCTGAACTGTTTACTGATTCGCAAAGAAAACAGGACCTGGGGATGATGGAAAAACGTATTATCATTACTTCCGTGGTCAGGAAGGAATGGACTCCTGTAAAAAAGCGGCAAATAGTCGCGAAGACAATTGCCGTAACGATGGGCGACCACCGAAAACTTGACAGAGTAAAACCCAGCGGGAGCTTTGATGAAGATGACTTTTTCACAATCAATGAATTGAAAAAGACGTTAGCAGGATTAATGGAATATAATTTTGTCTACTTTGATAAACATGATACACTGATTAATGATATCAGTAAGAATACGAACAAATTTGATTTTGCCTTCAATCTGTGTGATGAAGGCTTCAACAATGACGCCACAAAAGAACTGCATGTTCCTTCCTTACTGGAGATCCTCAATATTAAATATACGGGTGGAACCCCACAATGCCTTGCGTATTGTTACGATAAATCACTTGTCAGAGGGATTGCCAAAGAGATGGGCTTTCCCATTCCACGCGCCTTTATTGTCAATCCTGAGGACACGAATTTTATTGAATTGCAAATAGACTTCCCGGTAATTGTGAAACCGAATTTCGGAGATTCCAGCTTTGGAATCAATCAATATAGCGTGTGCAACAATTTAGAAGAATTGGAAAATGCCCTTTTACATGTGCGTAAGAATATGGGATATGACAAGCCTATTATTGTAGAAGCATTTCTTGAAGGAGAAGATATCAGCGTCGGCATTATAGGTAATCCTCCTGACTCATATATAGCGCTTCCGATTATTAAGGAAGACTATTCAACATTACCGCCTGATCTGCCAAAAATTTGCGGATATGAGGCTAAATGGGAACCTGATTCTCCATACGGCATGATAACCTCTGTTCCGGCGAATTTACCTGAAGATACAGATAGGTTCCTGATTGCAAGCTGTGTTAAACTTTTTGAAAGACTTGAATGTCGTGACTATGCGAGGTTTGACTGGCGATTGGACTCAAATGGAACGCCAAGACTGCTTGAAGCAAATCCGAATCCGGGCTGGTGTTGGGATGGTCACCTGGCAAAAATGGCTAAATTTGCCGGGCTTTCTTATGCCGAAATGTTAGACAGTATTTTGAAAGCTAGTGAGATGCGCTTTAACAAAGCAGACAAAAATATATAATCCTTTTCAGATTATGCCGAACGCCATTATGGGCATACCCGGAAAAACAACCGATGAATCAGAATGACCAAGAACAATGGCGTCATTAATGGCCGTAATCGTTTCCTGATATTTTTAAATATTTCCTGCGATATAGACTAATGCTGGAGGTACTGAGAGGCTGGGTCTTCTCATGCCAATAATCATGCCAATTGTTTGAACGAGTTTCCGCATGAAACCGATGTAGCGGAAACCTTAAGCTTGCTACAGTAATGATATGTACATGATTACAATATGTCAGCAACTTGAGTATAATCACGGGTTACATGTTTGACATGGTGTTGCCCCGTCTTGTATAGCATGTTCCCTGGACAGAAATTCTATTATATCTTCAGATTTATCAGTTAGATCTACACAATTGCGGCGATGAAATGAACGCGAATGCTTTGAGGCGTAGACGCGTCCGCTATATGGTTTTTCTGCCTGTGTGGCAGGTAAGGAATTTGATTCCGGCTTCAGTGCGCTGTCCCATGCAGACATTAACCGTTCATGATAGTGCTTGGCCTCGGAGTGTTTACCCTGAGTATTGTAAAGTACCACAAGATTATTCAGCAATGTGGCCATATCGGGATGGCCAGGCTTCAGGACTTTTTCATTTATAACTAACGCCCGTTTATAGAGTCGCTCCGCCTCGTCGTATCTACCCTGTGAGAAGTAAAGAGCTGCCATGTTGCTCAGGGATGCAGCTACATCGGAATGATCCGGTCCCAGGGTCCTTTCCCTTATTACCAGCGCCTGTTTATAAAGTTGCAATGACCTGGCGTATTTGCCTAACGCTTTGTATATCCCTGCCAGGTTATTAAGGGAAGTAGCATATTCAGGATGGAATTGTCCATGGGTTTTTTCACTTATTGCAAGCGCCGTTTTAAGAAGTGGTTCGGCTTCAGTGTATTTACCTTGAGCGTGATAGGTTAGGGCAAGAATATTTAGAGTTGCCACTACACTATCCTGCTCTGTTTCCGGTGTTTTTTCCTGTATTTCCAGTGTTCGCTTGAAGAGTGGTATTGCTTCCTCATACATGCCCTGGGAGTAATAAAGCGATCCCAGTCTGTTCCTTGATGTTGTAACTATGAGTTTGTTGAGGCCAAAGGCCTTTTCCCTGATCTCCAGTACTCGCTTGTACAGAGGTATACACTCTGTATGTTTGCCCTGGGCCTGGTAAAGTAACGCCAGATTGTCAAGATCAGTTGCAACATCAGGATGATCTTTGCCAAGCGCCTTTTCATCTATTTTCAGCGCTTGCATGTAAATAGACTCTGCATCTGAATATTTGCCCTGAGAAAAATAAATCAACCCCAGAATGCTCATAGATTTTGCCAATCTGGGATGATCTGAACCAAATGCCTCCTCGGCAACTTTTAATGATTCTTTAGCTGTGTTCACTGCCTCCGAATATTGTCCTTGTTTATTAAGCACGAGAGCCTTTGTCTCCATATCGGTTAACAAATCTTCCCGGGCATATGCAGGTAAAGTAAATAATACGACCAGCGTTATCAATAAGGCAACCTTTGTCGTGTGAATTACCAGGAGTATTGCGTGGTTTCCAAATATTGTAATGGGTTTAATCATTGATATAATTGAATTCGTATCTGGAGGGAATTCCTGAATCCCTAAATCCCTCAATATTTATAATAATGACTCGCTCTGGTTATGTTAATATATAAATAATTTGATAATTGTTAATCAAAATATTAAGATATAAATCTGGAAAATACATGTATCAGATCGCATGCATTTTATCAAGCATGAAACGGCCGGCATTACCGAAGGGGGCAAGTTTATAATGTTAAGAAGCGCACATGTAAATGACATAGAAGAGATGAATAAATTAGTAAATCACTTTGCTAAAAAAGACCTGATGCTGCCAAGGTCATTGAGTGAGCTATATGAGAATGTTCGCGATTACTATGTATGCGTTGAGAATGGCAGCATAATCGGGTGTGCGGCATTACATGTTTTCTGGAAAGACCTGGCAGAGATCAAATCAGTTGCTGTTAAAGAAAACTATCAAAGAAAAGGAATCGGCAGGCAGCTTATACAAAAGTGCCTTGAAGAAGGGAAGGCGCTTGGCATAAACAGGCTGTTTGCCCTGACTTACATCCCGGAGTTTTTTGAGCGTATGGGTTTTAAGCGTGTGGACAAAGAGCTTCTACCTCATAAAATCTGGTCGGAATGTGTAAAGTGTTACAAATTTCCCGACTGTAATGAAATTCCACTAATGATTGAAATCTAGGTAGTCGTAGTTTCTCGCAAAGGCGCAACACTCTCAAAGTTACTTTGCGTTCTGGTTTATTACAGTCAAGTAATTTTTAATACCATAATATTGATTAATTATTGTTTGAAGATTGTTGCTTAGCGAGAAACCATTTGGACTATTCTTGCCCAAGATTTGCTCTTATATCTTCCAGTATCTTGTATCCGCCTCTTCCCAGTAACTTATTTGCAAGCTCAATTCCCATAGTAGAGAAATCATCTACCTTACCATCAACAGTATCTCTAATGACGGTGGTTCCATCTAGTGAGCAAACAACCGCTTCCATCTTCAGATTGGATGGGTATATGACTTCTGCGTGAGCGCCTATTGGAATCTGGCATCCCCCCTGGAGTCTTGCAAGAAGGGCTCTTTCTGCCTTTATTTCAAACATAGAATTATAGTCAATTAAGCTTCTTATTAAATTCTTGACCTTTTTATCTATTTCCCGGATTTCTATGCACAGCGCTCCCTGGCTTACGGCAGGAAGCATTATGTCATACGGTATTATCTCACTTGCCTTGTCAGCCAAGCCAAGTCTGATCAGACCCGCCCTGGCTACAAGTATCGCATCAAGCTCGCCCGAGTCTAATTTATTTAATCTGGTATCCAGATTACCTCTCAAATCAACTATTTCCAGGTCTGGCCTGACGGCAAGAACTTGTGACCTGCGTCTTAGGCTGCTTGTTCCAAGCTTTGCGTCTTTAGGAAGGTCTTTTAACGATACGTTACCTCTGCTGATTAGAACGTCGTGCGGGTCTTCACGTTTTGTCACTGCACCGATTTCCAGATGGTCCGGAATCTCTGTGGGTACGTCTTTTGCGCTGTGTACAACCAGATCAACCTTCTTATCAAGAAGGGCATTTTCCAGCTCCTTTGTGAACAATCCTATGTTTCCAATCTTTGAAAGGGGGACGTCAGTTATCTTGTCACCCGTTGTCTTTATTATTTCTATAATAAATTCTATTTCCTTATTAGCTTTCTCCAGTTGTGATTTTACCCAGTTAGCCTGGATTAAGGCCAATTTGCTCCCTCTGGAACCAATAACTATTTTATTTCTATTTTCCAACTATCCGCTCCCATCTGTTTTAAATAAATGAATATTACGTTTTAAAATTTTACTCGTACTATTTGTCTCATAAATCAATTTCCTTGTCAATCCTTTTTAGTGTTTGGGTGTCGGGAGATGCACAGATAAATCTGAGGAAGTCGGTGTCCTTATTATGTTGCCGGGTGCATTTGTACTTGATGAAAAGCTAATGTCAGTCTATAATCGCCTTGGTGAGAGGACAATTATAAAATGATAGAAATAAAACCTGTTGATAAAGTAAATGCCACGGTCAGGGTGCCAGGGTCGAAAAGCTATACAAACCGTGCATTAATAGCAGCCTCGCTTGCTACAGGAGAGTCAGTAATAAAGAACGCCCTGTTAAGCGAAGATACCCGGATTATGATTTCATGTCTTGAAGAAGTTGATGTGCATGTAAAGAGCGTTCCGGAAGAAAATGCCATTATCGTAAATGGGTGTGAGGGAACGATACCGGTGGAGAGGGCAAGGTTATTTGCAGGCAATGCAGGAACTGTCGTGCGCTTTATGACGGCAGCCTTGACTCTTGGTAACGGGCAATACGAGATAGACGGTATCGAACGAATGAGAAAGAGGCCCATACAGCAATTGATTGATGCTTTAAACCGGCTTGGCGCCGATGTGGTTTCAAAGGAAGGTACAGGCTGCCCTCCTGTTCTGATAAATGCCGGCGGATTAATGGGCGGAAAAGTCGAGATACCTGGTAATGTCAGCAGTCAGTATATCAGTGCTATCCTTTTGAGCGCGCCTTATGCAGACAATGATGTTCGTATTATAATTACCGACGACCTTGTATCAAAGCATTACGTTGATATGACTATAGCTGTTATGAGTAAGTTTGGAGTAAGTGTTGAACGGGATTCGTATAGAGAATTTTGTGTTAAGTCCGGTCAAAATTATAAAGGTTGTAAATATATTGTAGAACCTGACGCATCAGGCGCCTCATATTTCTTCGCCGCCGCCGCTATAACTGGCGGCAGGGTTAAGGTTGAAGGTTTAGGTGAAGGTTCACTGCAAGGTGACGCAAAATTTATTGATATTTTGAGAGATATGGGGTGCAGTACAAGAAAGTCTCAGGATTGGTTGGAAGTTGAAGGGGGGGAATTAAGGGGAGTCGATGTGGACATGAATGACACTCCAGATGTCGTACAGACCCTGGTGTCTGTTGCAGTCTTTGCAAAAGGGAAAACGCGTATAAGAAACGTTAAAAATCTTCGTTACAAAGAGACAGATCGCATTACGGCTATTGTTAACGAACTCAAGAGAGTCGGCATAGAAGTAACAGAGTTTGAGGATGGCCTGGAGATTAATCCATCACCTCCACATTCCGCTGAAATATCAACATATAATGACCATCGCATGGCGATGAGCTTTGCCCTTATAGGTCTAAGAACGAAAGGGATTAAGATAAAGAATCCAGAGTGTGTTGAAAAAACATTCCCTGATTTCTTTGAAAGACTGGAGGAGTTATATTACTGAGCATATATGTGATTTACCTTTGATACGATAGGAGTTATTTATCAGAAAGTTCTATACTATTTTCATATTTACTATTGTCATGTCTGTTGCTGCTGTCAGGCCGGTAAATGCGCTGCTGCCCGAGGATCTTGTGGTTGTGTACAATCAAAACATGCCGGAGAGCAAAGACGTTGCTCAATATTATGCCTTAAAGAGGGGAGTGCCAATCTCTAATCTTGTCGGAGTTGATGTGCCTGAATCTGAAGATATCCTCAGGGTTGACTATGAAGCAAATATGACCCCTCCAATACGCAGTGTTATTAAAAAGCGAATGCTTATAGGACACAACCCTGCCATTCTCCTTGTGTATGGAATTCCTCTTCGTATAGAAGGTATAAGTAAACCTGAATTATACAAACAATATGAGGAATTAACAGATGATAAGGTAGGGGAGTACAAGCGACTGGTTCAGCAGCAGGGGAGACAGCTTGAAAAGTTGATTAATAAAGGACAGATAACAACAATAATCTACGAAAAACAAAACATAGAATCCATATCAACGCTGGAAATTATTAAGAGTGTTAATAAAACCACCCTGAAAGCATCCGAATATCTTAATAAGTATGTTTCGTCATTGGAAATGGAGACCTATTCGAATGTAGTTTCGCTCCTGTTCAGGATGACCGGAATGTCTCCCATTGTTAATAATGTTAAAAATCAGATTTCTTTAATGGAAGACAAAGACAGGATTATATTTTTACTCAATAATAATCTATTAAAATTTAATGCGATCCTTAATAACGAACTTACAGAGATACAATTCAGAGGGTTTACTCCTGAAAAGGCCATTGAGGTGTCTACCACTGTACGCATGGTTAATGGCGTGGTTGGCGAATTATTGTTTTGGGAAGCTCAGCGTACAAAGAAGAATGCAGAGATGACATCTGCCTCAGTGGATAGTGAATTAACATTGGTTCTTGCCACAGACTTTCAACTTTCCAACTGGTTGTTAAATCCGTTTCTGGAAAAGTGTGACAACTTCCCGGGAATCGAATTGTTAAGGAGAAAGACAATTATGGTAGGCCGCCTGGATGCTTCCTCACCTGATGTAGCCAAACGCATGGTTGATGATGCCATGGAAACAGAGAAAGCCGGGCTTGCGGGAACTGTATATATAGATGCTCGCGGTCCTGATGACGTTAATAATAAAGACAGCTACGAACGTTACGATGAACATCTGCGTAGACTGCATAGTATTGTCAAGTCTAAGAGTTCTATGCCTGTTGTACTGGATAACTGTCCGGAGCTATTTCCGGAAAAGTCATGTCCGGATGCCGCCTTGTATGCCGGCTGGTATTCACTTGCTAAATATGTAGATTCATTTGAGTGGAAGAAAGGGGCTGTGGGTTTCCATATAGCCAGCTCCGAGGCGAGTACACTGAAACAACCGAATAGTCAGGTGTGGTGTAAGAGGATGATAGAAGAAGGTGTGGCGGCAACCCTCGGACCCGTTAGTGAACCATACTTGTCTGCATTTCCTTTACCGGACGTTTTTTTCCCCTTACTTATGACTGGTAAACTTACACTATTAGAGACTTATTTTAGAAGTATTCCACATATTTCATGGTGCATAATCATTATAGGTGATCCTTTGTACACACCATTTAAGAATAATCCTGCTATAGACCTTGATTCTCTGGAACAAAATGTAGATAATGACACCTGACCTGGACTACTTTGCTTTATTTGTTTTATAATCACCTACAAACATTATGTTACGTATATCTGATACTATTCAAAAGGCATGGTTTCCGAGGGTCTTTCCCTTTCTACTCTTTATAGCCTTCATTGCCCTGGAGAGTCTTATAGACTTTCTCTCCAAATACTATGATCCCCTTATAACTGTTGCCGAGTATGACAGCTATATCTTTTATCCTGTTAAAACAATGCTTGTTGCAGTTGTCCTGGTGCTTTTGTGGAATAAATATACTGAGATTGACATGAAGAAGGGTTTTTCGGTGAAGAACCTTTTAATTGGGTTTGCGGCAGGAGTTGCTGTCTTTGTGCTATGGATTAACATGGATAAGAAGTTTGCCGTCATGTCAGAACCTGAAGAGTATAATCCATTCATTTTTGATAATTCAATACTCTTTTATCTGATCATATCCTTCAGGCTATTTGGGTCTTCTGTGGTAGTTCCCGTGTTCGAGGAGATATTCTGGAGATCTTTCGTTATAAGATACATTATCAACCCCAGGTTTGAGGAGGTGCCAATAGGGAAATTTACGTGGCTTTCATTTGTTATCTCATCTATCTTCTTTGGTCTGGAGCACAACCTCTGGCTGGCAGGTATTATGGCGGGTGTATCCTATAGCTTGATCCTGTACTACACAAGAAGTCTGATCATCGCAATATTCTCCCACGGAATAACCAACCTTCTCCTTGGCATCTATGTGCTCACAACAGGTAACTGGCAATTCTGGTAAGGAGGGGAGAATTTGTTAAGTTAACACATTATTTATGCTTGACTCACCTTCAGATGTTTCGGTGAGTCCTCCCCTCCTGAAAGGCGTAGTCGGGCAGGTCACCGAAACAAAAAAAAGTAATCACACAAAGGCACGAAGGCACAAAGGGTAAAAACCATTACCTTTTGTTTTATTGGTTTAAATTTCGTTTTCTTAGTGATCTCTGTGTGAAATTTTCTTTTATTCCTTACTTGTTATCAAGTATTTACAAATTTAACAGACAGTGCGTCCGTGTCAGTACATCCCGAATCATAAAAACATCATGTTGTCATAGGGGAATTTCCATTGACCTTAATTTTTAATCTAACTATAATGTATTTCACTACTACTATGGCTACAATCTTCTGTTTTGTCATTTCATACAGAAATATACTCCATCATTTGATGGATTTATTTTCATAAATTTATAAGTAATGTAACAGTCACTATACTCAACAGGGCTATAAACTGTGTTTTTTTGATTGCTTTAACATGTAAGGAAATAAAAAGTTAAAGCCACCCTTATTTCGATCGATCTGGCAAATCCGGGAGATGGATTGCTAACAAGGGACACAGAAACAGGGTTTGAATGGTTAGACCTTACAGACACGCAAGGTCATGTTACGACAGGTGGTTTCATTGATTACTCTTTTGTTAACCCTAGTCTGGGTCCGGGACATGCGGGTCATTACTTGGTTAGGGAACTGCAACAATAACCTATACCCGAACCCACAACCATTGCACTCCTTGGAATTGGGTAGGCCGGACTTGCAGGGACAGCAGTAAGACAAAAACTTAAAAAGCAAAACAGTTTTGTGGAGGTAATTATGTGTAGATTCATTCATACCGGATTAGGTGTGTTATTGATGATGGTTCTTTTTCCAGAGTTTTCAGAAGCAGTCACGATAGATGCTGTCCGCATCACGACTGGTTTGGAAAAACCCGTCTATGCAACAGCCCCTGAAGGTGATGGCAGTCGATTATTCATTGTTGAACAGACAGGTACTATTCAAATTCTTGATTTGACTACTGGCCAACTTAATTCGACGCCGTATCTTACCATAACGGACATAGACACAGAGGTCGATAACGGCTTGTTAGGACTTACGTTTCATCCGGCGTATGCGAATAATGGTCGTTTCTACGTGCACGTTAATGATGAAAGTGGTGCAACGACGGTCAAGGAGTATCAAGTTTCTGGGAATCCGGATATTGCTGATCCATCGAGTGAGAAGACAGTTCTTAAGTTCACCACACCAGGAGCGGATCATAATGGAGGATGGTTAGGTTTCAGTCCCGTGGATTCTCTGCTTTACATCACGACTGGTGACGGGGGTGGCTCTTATCCGGATGGTCAGAACGACAAAGGTCCCGGTCATACGGAACCGGGGGGTAACGCGCAAGATACGACGAGTAATCTTATGGGAAAAATTCTACGCATTGATCCCAATGTAGATGATTTTCCCAATGACCCCGATCGGAACTATGGTATTCCGTCTACAAATCCATTTGTTGGAACGCCCGACGATGATGAGATATGGGCGTATGGATTGAGGAATCCCTGGCGGGCCAGCTTTGATCCCATAGGTAATATGTACATTGCTGATGTGGGACAGGATGTTCGTGAAGAAATTGATTTTCTGCCAGTTTCAAGTGGAGGAATCAATTTTGGTTGGCGTCTTCGTGAAGGGACGATTGAGACGCCGACTGGAGGTGTTGGTGGTCCCAAACCACTTGGTGCCCTTGATCCGATCTATGATTATGCGCATGGTAGTGGGTCTACAGAGGGGCGTTCAGTTACTGGTGGTTTTGTCTATCAGGGTCCCGTCACATCCCTGCAGGGTCAATATTTTTTCGGTGATTTTGTGAATCCGAGAATATGGTCTTTCAGCTATGACGGTTCCGATCCGTCTCAGTTCAATGGTTCGAACATCACTAATTTTACAGATTGGACTGATCAAATGACGTTTGATGCGGGAAGTCTTGATAGTCTTTCTTCTTTTGGACAGGATGCGTCAGGGAATCTCTATGTGATTGATTATACGGATGGTGAACTGTATTTTCTCCAGGTTACAGATCCCACGATAGTCCCCGAACCTGCAACCATTGCGCTACTCGGTATTGGGTTAGCTGGACTTGCGGGGACAGCAGTAAGGCGGAAAATTAAAAAGAAAAGGATTAGCAAACAGTAGGAATAGTTTTACCAATAATGTTTCATTAACCAGATGCCTGCACTCTTCATAAACAGAGGAATGTAGGCGTTTCTTTATCAAATCTCTTTCCACCAAATTACCCCAACTACCAACTCTATTTGCCAAAGACTTTAAGCCTCTACCTTGCTTTGCTCCATGAATACCATTGAATTTTATACACTTCCCTGCTACTCTTTATAAAAGTTGTAATTGGGTTCAGCACATTCCCATGTGGGAGCGTGGGAACGAGTTAATGATGTGTAACATCCGCCCAGGCGGGTGGCTACAGCAATATGTGATGGTGATAAGCGTCTTAGTACTACATAAACAGAGGGTATCAGGAAGAACATGATTGAAATGAAATAGAGAATTCCGTAGATATGAGATACTTGGGGCAGTCTCACGGGCTTGAACTACCCTTTAAAAAGAGTTTTATTGACGATTATGACAACCTGATTATAGAAAAAAGGATATAAAGGCATGCAGCATGATAATATAGCAATCGAAGTTAAGAGCCTAAGGAAAGAATTCAAAGTAAGCTCATCCGGTAAAGGTTTCCTGGGTAAACTTCAGGCGCTTTTCCATAGAAGACACAAGATCATTACGGCTGTGAAAGATATTGACTTTAAGATAAGCCGTGGAGAGTTTGTAGGATATGTTGGTGAAAATGGCGCCGGTAAATCGACTACCATAAAAATGCTGACGGGTATACTTGTACCAACCTCCGGAACCGCAGAGGTAAATGGAATCGTTCCTTACAAGAACCGAAAAAAGAATGCCGCAAAGATTGGCGTGGTATTTGGCCAAAGAACACAGCTCTGGTGGGATCTGCCTGTTCGTGAGTCATTTGATTTGTTAAGAGTAATATTCCGCGTATCCAGATCGGAATTCGATCGTCAAATGGACAAACTGGAACAAGCGCTTGACCTTAAACCTCTTCTGGAAATGCCGGTGAGAAAGCTGTCATTAGGACAGAGGATGAGGTGTGATTTAGCCGCTTCTCTCATTCACAACCCACCCGTACTCTTTCTGGACGAGCCAACAATCGGCCTGGATGTGCTGGCAAAGGAGAATATAAGGAATTTCCTCGCAGAAATTAACAGGGAAGAAGGGACGACCATTATACTCACTACACATGACATGAACGATATCGAGCAGCTTTGCAAACGGCTTATCATACTCGAAGAAGGAAGGATTATGTTTGACGGTGAAACCGAGTTTCTAAAACAAAAATTTGTTCACGAAAAAGTAATAGAGGTAGAATTTCACGAGGACGGTTGTGTCATACAGGGAATACCAGGGGTCACTGTTGTGCGCGAGCAGGGGTGCAAGAAATGGTTGACTTTAGATAACGACAATTCCGGCATAGGAGAAGTTATAGGCACCATTGCCTCTCAATATAAGATAAAAGATATATCCGTAAAAGAGCCGTCAGTGGAAAGTATTATCAGGAACATTTATGACAATCGTGTAAGATTGTCGACGCCTTCGGGCAAATCTTTTACTGAATGAAATGAATCCAGAACTTTTTCTTAAATTCGTATCTATATCTTTCCAGAAGCAGGTCACGTATAGATTTGATTGCTTCGTTGGTATTGTGAATGGTTTTCTGTATGTCTTTATATTTACTTCATTATGGACGGCATTGTATTCTCAGTTCGATGCCACGGTGCATAATGGTTTTACATTAACGGCTATCATAACTTATGCTGTTCTGGTTATGGCAGTCAGGATATCCTTTACGATGGACGATTCTATTATCTATAGGAAAGTTATGGATGGTTCAATTGCAATGGAGCTTATAAGGCCGACATCCTTTTTCTTTATGAACCTTGCCGAGAATGTCGGCCACTCTCTCTTTCACATTATGGCAAGAACGGTCCCTATCGTCATAATATCCATTTTTCTTTTCGATATCTCTATTCCGTTTGAACCTGTAAGATTTTTAGCATTTCTTTTTTCATTCCTGGCAGGGTACGTTTTGATTTCTATGCTTAACTTTGCCGCAGGATTGCTTGCATTCTGGTTTGTGGAAATATTTCCGTTCATGCTCTTTAAATATGCTTTATTTACATTTTTTGCCGGAGGAATAGTGCCTATAGATTTCTTTCCGGAATTCTTAAAGCCACTGGTTAATATTCTTCCGTTTCAATACATGCTTTACTTTCCGACCGTTATCCTGACAGGACGGATTCCGTTGACGGAAGTCCATTCAATAATAATCGCACAATTGATGTGGATATTGATAATGGGCGTTATTTGTACTCTTATGTGGAGCGCCGGCAAGAAAAAACTGGTCATCCAGGGAGGATAAATGGAGGCAATCAAGATTTACCTTACACTGTTTGCAACATCCATAAAGGCAAGGATGGAGTATAAGGCAAGTTTCCTGTTCTATATATTTGCCATACTGTCTTTTTATATCGGTCAGATTGGTTTGTTATTTGTGCTCCTGAGCCGCTTCCACCAGATAAAGGGATGGGCGATGGGTGAAATGATTTTCCTGTATTCCCTTCATGCATTTGCCTACGGGTTTACAAATCTGATTTTCTCTCAACTTGTTAATTTTGACAAGATGGTTGTGGACGGTGAGTTTGACAGAGTATTGGTAAGGCCGCTAAGCCCTTTAGGACAGGTTATGTTTTCCAAATTTGAAGTGTCGACAGCGGCGCATCTCATAATCGGGTTCACGGCACTTTACTACGGTTCACACCTTGCCGGTATAGTATGGACACTTAATAAGGCTCTGTTGTTTCCAGTAATTGTGGGCGGAGGGGTCTTAATTGCCGGCGGTATACGCCTGATGGTAACGGCCGTCGCATTTTGGACATTAAGAAACCAGTCTCTGGTTCATACGGTTATATTCTCAAGCAAGGAGTTTATTAACTATCCTGTAAACATTTATAACATTGGGATGCAGTTCTTTTTGACATTTATATTCCCGATAGCGTTTATCAATTTTTATCCGGCGCATTTCTTTTTAGACCGTTCGGGAGAAGGTCTCCTGCATCCGGCATTAGAAATGGGGACACCAATTGTGGGCATTATTGTGTTTACTATTTCAATCTTCACATGGAAAGTGGGCGTTAATCATTACCAGAGTACCGGTTCATGATAACTCCGGGTTGTTCGGAAATCAATTGACAAGAGAATTACAAAGGGTAAAATGAACTTGCAGAAACGAAATATTTTAGTTAGTAGTGTATCTAGAAAGGGGAAAAAGATGGCGACAGCCAAAGCACGTCACATCCTGGTATCCAGTCAGGAAGAATGTGACAAGTTAAAAGAACAGATTGGAAATGGGACAGACTTTGCAGAAGTAGCAAAGGAGCATTCCCAATGTCCGTCGGGTCAGCAGGGAGGAGATTTAGGGGAGTTCAGACCGGGACAAATGGTCAGAGAATTCGATCAAGTCGTTTTCAGTGATGAAGTTGGGAAAGTCCATGGTCCGGTAAAGACCGACTTTGGATACCACCTTATCGAAATTACAAGTCGTTCGGAGTAAGCACTTACACCTTTGGGTTACCGGTAGACGGGTTCAAACATCAGGTGTCTAAAACACAAAAAATCAGCCGTTTATAGGCCATTATCGTATAATACGTGTGTTGATTATTCGGTAATGTTTATTTGACCAATGCACAATAGATTAGAGGAGTAAAGATGAGTATATATATTGGAAACCTTTCTTATGAGATTACGGAAGATGAAGTTCGGGATATTTTCTCAGCACATGGAGAAGTATCAAGTGTATCAATCATAAAGGACAAATATTCAGGGCAATCGAAAGGGTTTGGTTTTGTAGAAATGCCGAATCAAGCTGAGGCCGAAGAAGCCATAAAGGCCTTGAATGAAAGTGACTTAAAAGGTAGAAATATTAAAGTCAATCAGGCACGTCCCAAAGAAGAGCGTCCACAACGCAGGGCGAGATATTAATACCCAATCAGAAGGCGACATAGTGTCGTAGGAATACGGCACTATGTCAGGCCAGGCATAAATTTTTTAATCACCAATGCTAACTGTTTCCGCCCTTACCCTCAATATCTTAGCCGCCTTTGTCTGGTATGTAGGTGGTGCCGTACTGCTCATAAAGGGAGGCAGTCTATTGTTAGAAGCACATCCGCTGAAGCCTGGAATGTATTGGACCTGGATTGTCATTGCTGCCGGATTGTGTTTTGGCGGTTTAAAAGGAAAATTCATTTTCAGTAAAATCTGCCGGAAAAATCTAGCCAGAATACGTTCCCTTGATCAGCCAAAGGTCTGGCAAATCTTCAGGCCCTGGTCATTTTTGTTCTTAGCCGCCATGATTACAATTGGCGCAACATTATCCAGGCTGGCACACGACAACTACTACTTCCTGATAGGCGTGGCTATATTGGATTTTAGTATTGCTATCGCTCTGCTATGGAGTAGTCATGTCTTCTGGAAGCTGAAGGCATTTGCAAAATAACAACCCTGTTTCAGCTTAAAGATAAATCAAAGCCAACATCTATCGCGTTTTTTATCTTCAAAGTGCCCATCATAGCCTTGAAAGGTTTTATCCCATAGTCTGTCTGGATTATGGTAAACCTTCCTTTTAAACTGCCGCCGCTGGTATCTATATCAAAATCTACAGATTTGGTAACTCCATGTAAACTTAATTCTCCGTTTATGTGATAACCACCTTCTTTTTCCTGAATAGCTTTAGATCTGAAGTTGATAGTAGGATATTTGTCCGGGTGTAAAACCTTCTTGGCCATATCCGCTTCAATATCTGCTATATCCTTTTCTTTTAACGTATCCGGTTGACGTTTTCCATCTTTCATAGCACAATCTACTTTTAGAGAATTTGCCTGTAACTCCAGCCCCAGGCTTCCAGAAGAAAAACCGGCTTCAGGCACATCTAAATCAACCTTGAAATCAGTCACATCGATTAGTAAATCATGCGCCAGTTTACTAAACAAACCCTCCTTAAAAGTGTAAACAGACACCTTTCCAGAATTACTATTCAAACTATACGTACCAGCTTTTAAAGACATATTTTCTCCTCCTTAATTTCTTCCTCTTTTTCATAACAAGCTTTCAACCTAACTGATTTATAAAATCAATATAAAAAGAATGTATGTTTGTAATAATGCAAGACCAGTCTTTTCGCTAGATAATACTTTTCAATAAACCACTATCATACAAATGAGATTTCACAACATTTGCGCAACTATAATGCCAAAATTTTAAAGGCATGAAAAACATCTTCCTGTATTCCGTAAGTGTAACTAAACAAAATAGATATTAACAATATTAATTAATTATTTATTTGTAGCTTCACCCTGATCATATTTGCATTTGACAAAATGTCAATCGTAATATTATCACTCATAAATATTAAGGACACAATGTCACAAGGCATTTGTGAAATAATGTTCCTGTTCGTATATGGTTAGCCATATTGAAATAAGTAGCGAATTATGTTAGTATGATGCACCTTTACTACATACAAAGATGGTTTAGTCCAAAATTATACAATAAGCGGTATTACTCTTCTTGATGAGTCGATCTCTATGGTAATAGGAAAATATCAGGTTATTATTTTAAGTCTTGAGAGTTAAATGCTAATGGCATCCATTGATTTAGGAACGAATACTTGCCTTATGCTTTTGGCGGAGGTTGAGTCGGGGCAGGTTAAAAAGGTATTAGGTGATTATGCCAGAATCATTCGTTTGGGAGAAGGTGTGGATCTAACCAGAAGTCTTCAGC
>Ga0156324_1119_pt1 | contig 44572 bp, 44 predicted proteins | sample RifCSPlowO2_12_FD_107972 | JGI IMG/M metagenome (GOLD analysis project Ga0156324, IMG submission 107972) | Planctomycetes bacterium RIFCSPLOWO2_12_FULL_40_19
GGGCGTGGATTGAAACAAGTTTCAGACCATATCAACGGGCTAATTGAATGTCGCCCCCCGTGCGGGGGCGTGGATTGAAACGAGTGTTTGTACCCTTTTTCCGCAACAATTTTTGGTCGCCCCCCGTGCGGGGGCGTGGATTGAAACCTTTCCTTTCCCGGCTTATCGGCGCTGGGGATGCGTCGCCCCCCCCCGTACGGGGGCGTGGATTGAAACTTGTGTCAGGGTATGTCTCTTAACGAATGCTTATGCGTTTGGCCAACGGCGCCTTCCACCTTACGTCTACATATTCCATATTGGACAGGTCTGCTCCTTCTTCCATTGCAACACTCAGTAAATTCTGAAGTTTTTCATAATTAGAAGGTTCATTTACCTGTCCACTTGAGGCAGGATAACCCCATCTTATTTTCGCCCCATTTTTTGTCCATAATTCTACATCAATCTTGCCATCTTTGTTTCTTCCGCCAACATTTGAAACATCTATAGACGCAATCTTTAAAAGTTTATCTATTTTGTTATGTTTCAGATAATTTAGAAGGCTTATGCCTTCCCCGATTGACACATCATTCCATCTCTCGCCGTATTCCGGAATCTTTGTCGATCTTCTGCAAACTATGTAAATCGGATCTCCGCCTTCTTCAGGATATTTGTAGAACTTTTCCGGGATCCTCACACAATCTTTATCTACTAAATACTTTTCACGTTTCCTCATAACAATTGCTGCAGGCCTGCGCAATTCGAGCTTCATGTTCAGTCTGTTAGGCAGTTCGCGTTCAACATAGTAAACCTTAGATATAAGGGGGCTTTTTTCGTATGCAGCTACAATCTTTTTTGTCAAATCTTCCTCAAAGATGTTATATTTTCTTTTTAGTCCATGTATATTATTTATCTCATTAATAAATTTATCTGTTGCCCAGTCCGGTGTCTCGAACGAAAACGTTACAGGGCTTACCAAAAACATATTTTGATCTGTTAAATATTTCCATGTAAATTTACCCAACCAGACAACAGAAGAAGCTATGACAACAGCAATGGCCAATTTGAGTAAAATGGATATGGATGCTTTCCGTATATTTTCAAGATACGGTTTTAAAGCAGTAATATTTGTCATTATCTTATCTACTGATTTATAGTATTGATTCCTGAGAAATTTTTTCATTATAGTATATTTCTAAAACTAATTATTTGCCAATACCACGCTTTAATGATTTGCCAGCTACGTGAGTTATAATCTTTGAGTTGTAACTATATACATTTTTGTTCTTTTCTTTTTGAGTATCTAAAGACAAATTAACAAGTTTGTCAATTAGTTCAGAGAAAGTAATGCCACTGGCTTCCCATAAATAAAACGCGATAGAACCCGGTATTGTATTTATTTCATTCAAAAAGATTTCATCTTTTTTCTGATTAACAAGAAAATCAACTCTGGAAATACCACAACAGTCAATAGCCTTGAAGGCATCGACAGCGAATTCCTGAATCTTCTGAGTAAGCTCTTGAGAAATCGGCGCTGGTATTCGACGCTCTGCACCTTTCAAGCCAGTCGTTTTACCTCCTCTTAAATATTTTTCATCATAATTTAGGAATTGATCCCATGAAATCGCTTGTTCGCATACTGAAGCAATTGGGTCATCATTACCAAGGACAGAGCAATTTATTTCAATACCTCCCTCCAGCGATTCTTCCACTATTAACCGCCTGTCGTAGTGGCTGGCGACATCTACGGCGTATATTAAGTCTTCTCTGTTTTTCGCTTTTGAAATCCCAATACTTGAACCTAAATTTGCAGGTTTTACAAATAGAGGATATTTAAGGGTTGCCTCTATTTTGCAAATGATTTCATTTTGTTTGTTTTCCCACTCTTTTCGTAAGAACCAGATATAGTTTAAAACAGGCAACTGATTTTCTTTAAAAACAGCCTTCATAGCTATTTTATCCATTCCCAAGGCGGAGCCGAGAACACCAGCGCCAACATAAGGGATATTAGCCAATTCTAAAAGACCTTGTAATGTCCCATCTTCTCCATATGTTCCATGAACTAAAGGAAAGGCGACATCGATCTTCTTGAGTACTTTCTCTCCAAACCATTTACGAGAACCTCCTATCAACGAGTCAACCGAAGCGTCAGGCGCAATAAAAGCCTTTTGCAAGCCGGAAACCGACAAGGATAAATCCATAAAACTTTCAAGTTTGAGTAATTTTTCTCCAGTAACCCAGTGTCCTTCCTTTGTAATGTAAATTGGTACAATTTCATATTTATTTGTATCAACCGCCTGCATTACCTGAAGTGCCGTAATAATTGACACCTCATGTTCTACAGAACGCGAACCAAATATCACACCAATTTTTAGTCGCTCCACTTTTTACCTTTCTCCCAAGATTTACAAATCAACTCTTTCAAAACCATATTCTCTCATCCTTAAACCATCCTAAAAGTAAAAACACCAAAGCTACTATGAAAATTACTGCAGAAATACATAGCCCTTTGTATGTATTTCGGGATTTAAGTACTTTTTTCGTATTATTTGAACCTGCCCGAATAGTTCAGGCGGGTTAGCAACTTTACTCATTGTATGTATCCGGCAAATCGTTTTCGAACAGGATAACGTCTCCGGCTTTTAATACATTCTTAAATCTTTCTGTTACCCCATTCAGATTTCTTTCGACATACACACTTGCTTCTGGAAACCCTGCTTCTCTTAAGCCATCAAAAATTGGACTTGTCCTCTTCGGGCCAACTAAGAAGACAAGGTCACACACATTGGCTGCCGCAACACCCAGCAGTTTGTTTTCTTCATACTCATTCTCTCCAAGCTCTACCAAGCCCGGTGTCACCAAGACCTTTTTGCCTCCCCCCCTAAATTCATTCAAAACCTCCAAAGCCATCCTTGCTCCTACCGGATTTGCATTAAAGGCATCATCTATCACAGTTACCCCTCCTGCCCCACGAATCAACTGTAATCTGTGAGGCGTAGGCTCCAATGCCTTTATGGCTTCTGCGATCTCATGAAGGGACATTCCAAATTCTAAGGCAACTGTAGCTGCAGCCAGAATGTTATGGACATTATGCCTACCCAAAAGGTTGCAGTGACAGGGCACGGTTAGCGCCTTACCATTCTGCACTTGGAAATAAATTCCATGACTATCTGTAGAGATATTTTTTGCCGTTAGATGTAGTTTTCTATTGTCTCTATTAATTCCATAAAGCAAAATCTTCTTCTCTTTTATTCTCTTAACGAGATTTCTGCAATTTTCATCATCATTGTTTAGTACAGCGATTCCTTCCACAGGCAACGATTCAATCAACTCATATTTTGTGCTTACAACACTTTCCATAGTCTTAAATGTCTCAAGGTGTTGTGGTCCTATAGCCGTAATTATGCCAATCTCCGGTCTCACCAGATCACATAATTCTTTAATATTTCCCTTTTCCTTTGCACCCATCTCTACTATAAATATTTCATGTTCTGGCTTTAGTTCTCCCCTTATTACTTTGCAAATACCCATAGGAGTATTAAAACTTCCAGGAGTTTTTAACACCTTATATCGTTTAGAAAGGATAGTAGCTAAAAAATCCTTTGTGCTTGTCTTGCCATAACTACCCGTAATGGCAATTACTTTTGGTTTAAGCATCTGAAGCTTTTTTTTCGCTGATTTTAGATATAAATTATTAATTACCGCCTCTAAGGGATGAATTAATACATTAGAGAGTATAAGCAGAATTGGCACACAGACGCAGATTAATATTGCCGTCACAAAAGAGAGTGGTGACAAAGTGAAGAAATAATATGCCGCAAAGGCTAACAAAAACAGAGTCAAGACAAAGAGCCTTGTAGCCCTGGCAGTAAAGACCAATTTCTTCTTTGGTTCTTTTATAGGTCTAACTATTAAAATCTTAGCAGGGTTAGTGACAAGCCATTTTATAAATCTTTTATTCTTATATCCTTCAAGCTGTAACATGTGGAGAAACGGAATCGCTCTCAAAATAGCGATAACTAACAGCGCTGTTACCGCAGCATTAATAATATAATGTAAAATATCAACCATATGTTTAAATACCCTTGTACTACCCAAAAAATTTTGTTACTATTACACAAAAATCCGAGAACTTATCCAGATATGAGAAATGGCCTGCGTCTTTAAAAACAACCAGTCCCGCATCCTTTATTTCACTTTCCATTATTTTCGCAGAAGATAATGGTACATCTTTATCATTTTCTCCCCATATAAGAAGCGTTGGAGCAATGATTTTTGGCAAAAGCCCTCTTAAATCTTCATTGACAACCTTGACCAGGATTGACCTCATTATTCCGGTCTGCTGTTGATAATCTTTAGAACCAACTAAACGGTATAGGTTGTTAAGTAAACGTTCTCTATATTTCCCAAATATAGAGAGAGTAAACAGTTTCTTCCCTGTCTTAGCAATCGCCACTTTTATATGATACTTCAACGTCCTCCCCGGCTTAATACCAGCGCTATTAACAAGTATCAATTTATTAATCTTTTCAGGATAATTTGCGGCAAACCATATGGCAATCCTACCTCCGAATGAGTGGGCTATTATATTTGTTCTTTCTATTCCTGCAGACTCTAAGAAATTCATAAAAAATTTCCCGTATTCTTCTTTACCCCAAACCTTAGGGGGAAGGCTACTTTCCCCAAATCCCGGAAAATCAAATGCATATACTTTATAACGTCTCGATAAATAGTCGAAAACCGGCCTGAAGCTTTCTGCCGAACCTCCCCACCCATGCATTAGAATAACAGTATCCCCTTCCCCCGCACAAATATAAAAGGCTCTTGTTCCGTCTATTTCTATAAACATCAATGTGTTCAGTTTTGTAATGAGATTTTCCCATACATGGCATCTTTCCCTTTAATCTTTCCCCATAACTGATTGCCATATTGGAATCTTTTGAAAAGCGGCTATGTTCATCATAATCGAGCCGTTTTTGAGAAAAACTATTGAAGGCTATGAATGGTAAAACCGGTATATGGAATGTCTTTGGATTCCAAAACTTTCTGAATACTACCATCTTCCCCGAAATGGCCATGAAGATCGATAAAGGCAACATCAATTTTGTAATTATCAAGTTCATTAACCAGGTCATCATTAACAATTATCCTGATAACGTGGTTATTAGTATTCGCAAGGGCATTTGCAACCGGCTTTATCTAAATCCCGGGTTTTATCCAGATGTACACAACCCCTAATGACAGCCCAGCAAGGCCTTTTCAGTGTGCAATCGCACTGGTAATTCCTGCGCAACATATCCTGAAAATGCTGTGTTCTTTTGTACATTCTGTTTGCCCGGACATATTCTATCTACATAGATCATGTTGCGCCCTCCTCTTTTCGCATAATACAGATTCTCATCTGCTATAGAAACCAGACCCTTCTCTGTCGTACCGTCATGCGGAAATCTGGCTACTCCACCGCTGATTGTTACACCGAGTTTTTCTCCATTAGAAATATTTGAAAAATTGTAACCCTCAACGGCCATTCTTAACCTTTCAGGAAAGTGCAGGCCTGAAACAGTAGCGGCCATTAAATTATCAGAGTCATGTGTTTCCGGAAAGATTATGGCAAACTCCTCCCCCCCATAACGTGCAACAATATCAATGCTTCTTGTGTGTATTTTCAGAATTTCAGAAACCTGCTTTAAAACAGAATCTCCTGCCAGGTGACCATAGGTATCATTATAATGTTTAAAATTATCAATATCTAAGATTGCCAGGATGAAATTTCGGCCGTATCTGCCTGATCTTATTATTTCTTTTTTCAGACAATTGTAAAAATGTCGTCTATTATATAATCCTGTCAGTCCGTCTGTGACAGACAAATTCTGAAGCTTCTTAAATATCAGGGCATTCTTAATAGCGGCTGATGCGTAAGCAATAAATGTCGACAGTGAATGTAAATCCTGTTCTGTGAAGCAATGGTTATCAATCTTGTCCGTTAAATTAAGGACACCCATTATGTCTGATTTTATCTTAAGGGGTATGGAAATAAATGAACTGGATTTGTACCGAACTGAATATTTTGTCCGGAATTTCCTTTCATTATTCATATCGGTTACTAAAAGCGCCTTACCCTCCAGGGCTACCAGCCCGGCAATGCCTTCGCCCAATTTGATCTTTGAATCCTTTACCACAGATTGATTCCCATTGAACCCCTTCGCCTTGTTTATGGAAAGAGTTTGCCCGTCCTCGTCCAATAACATAAGGGAACATTTTTCAGCATTCACTTTGCCTGTCGAAACCTGAACTATTATATCGGTTAGCTCATCCATATTACTTATGGACATCAGCAATTTCTCCGTATAGTAACGGTCTGCACAGGTTGAATCATGCCTTGATCCGTAGGAATCATTTCCCATATTTATATTTCCCTGTAGTTGTGAATCCGACGACTTTCTTTTAATATACTCTTTTATTATCTTAAATAACTTATCAATTACGAAAGGCCGTGAGAATGAACAGATTACGTTACTATTGTACAGCCCTGCGCCATCATTATATGCTTCGGGCATCTTACCATTCAGATGACCGGAAATTATAATCAACTGTGACTCAGGACAGGCCCGGTTTATGGCTTCTAATATTTCACCTGAGCTTGATCTAAATCCCTCGGTATCAATTATGATTAAATCTGCAGGCCTTTTCATCAATTCAGATATAGCATTAAAAATACCTCTATATACCTTCGTTTTGCATCCCTGCATACCGGCCAGGCAATCTTCCAGTAAATGAAGATCCTCATTCTCAGATATAATAAAGATTTGTATATTCATTTTAATAACAAGTTTCTAAGTTTGATTTCATCTTGATTATCTCGCTGGAGGCAAATGCGTCTACTATTTCAGGGTCGAATTGTTTCCCTGATACCCTATTAAGTTCTAATATCGCCTCGTTTGTTTCCCTTGCCGGCCGATATGTCCTGTCTGATGTCATTGCATCGAAGGCGTCCGCTACCGTCATTATTTTAGTCAGAAGAGGTATATCTTCGCCGCCCAATCTATCAGGATACCCCCTCCCATTAAAACTCTCATGATGATTCCTTATGTGGTGCACTGCTTCCTTGAGGAAGCCTATTGGTTTTATTATTCTTTCACCTGTAGCCGGATGGGACTTTATTGTCTCAAATTCAGAGTCATCCAATTTGTCAGTCTTGTTGAGTATGAGTTCTGATATACCTATTTTACCAATGTCATGTAGCAATGCTGCATGACGTAAGATCTCTTTTTGTCTGTCAGGCACACCAATCATATTTGCCATAGCAGATGAGTATTCCGTTACTCTCTGAGAATGGCCGCTTGTATAGTAATCCTTTGCCTCAAGAGTGACGGCCAGAGATTTAACCATATTAAAACAATTCTCTTCAAGCGCCTTGTAAAGTCTCGCATTCTCCAATGCAATACTTACCTGCCCCGCAATAGTACAAAGCAGATTAACATCCGCCTCACAGAAACTTTCTCCTGACGCCTTATCTATAACGTTTATAACCCCGAGCACTCTTTCTTCCAGAATAAGAGGCACAGAGGCAAATGATTTCGTTTTATAATCCGGTCTTTCACTTTTGTTAAACCTGTTATCATATCGAATATCCTTAACCAGAATAGGTTTCTTGCCTTCAATAACACGTCCTGCCACACCCTCATTTGTCCTTTGTGTTTCACCCAGAATCTGTCTGCTTCTGTAACCCTGACTTGCCTTAACTATCAGCTCATCCCTTTCTTCATCAACAAGCATGATCGAACTGTGTTTTACCTTCAGCTTTTCATTGATTTCCTTCAGGCATAAATTCAAAAGCACATCCATATCCAGCACTGATGTTACTGCCTTGCTAATCTCGTTAATAATAGACAATTCACTAACTCTTTGAACAAGCGCTTTGTTGGCCGTTGTAAGATCCTCGCCTGTTTTCTGAACTTTCTCCACTAATCCCTGTTTATGAATATTCAGCGCATTATTTGCCTTTTTTAAATCTTTTAAAAGCTGCTTATTTTCCATTGCAACCTGACGGATATATAAGGTTTGTTTTACCGCTTTCTTTAACTCAAAGATATTAAATGGCTTTGTTATGTAGTCATCTACTCCATATCTCAGCGACTGGACAGCAGTATTTACAGTTGCATAACCGGTAATCATTATAGCCCTGATTTCCGGATACTCCTCTTTGGCTTTCCGAATTAATTCCAGTCCGTCAATCCCCGGCATTTTCAAATCGGTCAACAGTATTTCATAATTACATTTCTTTATCATCTGCAGCGCTTCAATACCTGAAAAACTCACATCAACCTGATATCCTTCCATCTTTAGTAACTCTTCAATTAAATGACATATTTTGGGTTCGTCATCAACAACTAATACTTTTATTGTTTTATCCATTTCTTTACCCATCCTTTTGTTTTCTAGATCTGTTTCGTCGCCTAAACAATATCTATTGGCAATGTTAATTGAAAGATAGTTCCCTTTTCCTTCTGGCTTTTTACAGTTAAGGTTCCTCCATGCCTTTTAATAATGTCACTGGAAACACAAAGTCCTAATCCCATGCCCCTTTCTTCTTCGTTCACTACAAAGAAAGGGTCAAAGATCTTATCAATTACGTTAGAAGGAATCCCTCTGCCTGAATCATAGAAAGTAACGGTTACGTTGTTATCCATTCCCTTTGCAGTAGCAACCTTCAAACCGCCTCTTCCGTTAATAGCCCTTCTTGAATTATTAATGATATTTTTGCAAACCAAAATAATTTGCTCTTTATCAGCCATTATAAAAGGTAAATCTTTATCAAAAGACTCAATTATCCGAACCTCTTTTTCCTGCCTTGTATCCTTAAATGAATAAATTACATCTTTCAGGATATCATTCAGATTCACAAGTATTTTTTCAGGATCTCTCAGTTGAGCATAGGTTACCAGGCCTCTTACAGTCTCGGCAATTCTTTGAGCTTCTTCCTCTAAGGTCATATATACGTGATAATTGGGATTACTACTTTCCATTTCAGATAAACGTAATTGTAACTGGCCGCTAATTGTGGTTAACGGATTGTTGATTTCATGAGCAACCCTTAATGCCAGATGTTCTATTGATTTGCGATCTTCAGATGATTCTTTTAAGATGCTTCCGTTATGACTGATTCTATCCAGAAATTTGCGAATAATGGCAAGTAATTCATTTATATAAAAAGGTTTTAAAATATAACAATCGGCTCCTCGTTCGAGAGATTTAATAGCTTTTTCCCGATTCGCATAAGAGAAAGAGATTAAGATGAACAGCTTCGGGTTAATCTTTCTTGCAACATCAAAAAACTCCATCTCTTTTAATTCCAGATCATCTATATCAAGAATAATAACGTCCATTCTGCTTCCGGCAACCGTAGCTATTGCCTGAAATACACTTGTTTCGGTAAAAACATTGTATCCTTTATTCTCCAGGAGCTTTACCGCTGCCCTCATATTTTCATCTTCTCTGAATACGGCTAAAATCTTATGGTTAATTGACATTTCAGGAAAGTTTATCCTGGCCGGCACAACATATTGGCAATATTATAGAAACCACTGTTCCCCCGCCTATCTTACTATCTATATCTATAGACCCGCCAAATTCTTTGATAATGGTTTTACATACTGACAGTCCCAGGCCTGAACCCTTGCCGTCAGCTTTAGTAGTATAAGTAGAGTAAAACAATTTGTTTAATTGATCTTTGCCGATGCCACACCCTGTATCACGAAACTGAATCAAAACTGAACCATCATGGATAAGATTAGTATTTAAATAAATAGTCCCGCCATTTGGCATGGCTTCTCTTGCATTTTGCATCACGTTAAGAAAAACCTGCTTCAATCTGTTACAGTCTCCAAACATCTCTATTTCAGATGGTAATATATTATTTATTATCTCAATATTTTCATTCTTCATTGTATATCCAATCATAATTACTACGTCCTCGATTACCTGGCCTATATCAAAGACTTTTTTTGATCTTGGAGTTTGTTTTGTAAATTCAAGCAGACTATTTGCTAAATTAGCGATACGTTCAAACTCTCTGATAAGAGTCTCATAGGTCTTTTTTTTGGGGTCAGTATCTTGTGTTTCAACAAGAAATATCTGCAACCATCCCGACACGTATGCCAGAGGGTTGTTAATTTCATGGGCAATACCGGGAACTATTTTCCCCAGACAAGATACTTTATTCAGAAACTGTGTATAGTTTTGTCCTTCATAATCTTTTTCTACCAGAATATGCAATCCGGATACATCCCCTTTCTCGTCATAAGAAGGAGATACAGATATTTTTTTCCCGGATTCGCATAATCTGAAAATTTTAGGATTTTCTTCTTCTACCCTGCGAGATTCCTCAACCGGTATCGAAAAAGTATCGTACCACTTCGCCCCAATTAAACTGGAATCCAAATCGCCATTATTATGACTCACTGACCTTATAATTCCATCTCTGTCAGTCACAACAATCCCAAACATATTCTCAATCTCAAACATAAAGCGTGAAACCTCACATTTATTCAATACAGAGATAATACCAGAGCCGAATTCGTTAATATTTTAGATGCACAGAGAATGACAGACTCTACCCTAATAGTTTTGTATTGGGTTTTATTATGTTTTCTGTATTCTCTGTGCATTTTATATGTGATAAAAAATGATTACCAAATCTGTATTTCTTGTTCCAGCGAGACATTGTATTTCTTCTTAATAGTTTCTTTAATTATCTTTATGAGTTCAAGTATATCAGCACTGGTAGCATTTCCTGTGTTTACTATGAAATTTGCATGTTTTTCTGAAACAATAGCGCCCCCTACTTTCTGCCCTTTAAGATTTGCCTTTTCAATGAGTTCCGCTGCTTTATAGTGTTGTGTATTTTTAAATATGCTACCGGCACTAAATGTTGATAAAGGTTGTTTTTCCTTCTTTTCTTTATATATTTTGCTCATCTTTTCAAGAACTTCTTCTTTTCTTGATTCCTTAAGTGCGAATTCCACTTTAACAACTACTTGTTTGCTAAGATTACACCCACGATATGCAAACTCAACATCTTCACGATTATGTTTTGTGATTTTCCCATCAAAAGTCATTGTAGTCAGGGAACTTATTGTTTCGCTTATATCACCGTATTTCCCTCCGGCATTCATCATTACTGCGCCGCCTACAGTACCCGGAATCCCCACTAATACTTCCAAACCTCCCAACCCACATAAGGCCGTCTTCCGAATAAGTTGAGGAAGATACACACCAGCCCCGGCTGACACAAATTTCTCATTCCTTTCTATCTTTCTGAAGTTAACTCCACCCAGGCGAATCACCACGCCTTTAACACCATTATCGTTAACAAGGAGGTTTGTTCCATTTCCAAAAATGAATACCTTCTTCCGCTCATCTTTACAGAATTGGAGCACTTTCTTAAGCTCTGACATGTCCCCCGGCTCCACAAATATTTCCGCTGTGCCTCCTGTTCTGAAAGAAGTATATCTTTGCAGGGGCACATCATACCTGAATATTTCGTCAATAATTTCCGGACTGCTAATCATGTTCATTTTCGAGGCCGCTTTTTAGACCATGAGCAGCTTTCCATATATCACCTGCGCCCAGGATCATAATAATATCATCTCTTTTCACACGTAACCGTAAGCTGTCTACAATCTCAGAGATACTTTTAATACATTCAACATCACCGCCTCTCTCCTGCAATTCACGTTTAAGATCCAGCGAACTAACGGAAGCCCTTTCTATATCCGAATCTCTTGCAGCGTAAATGTCAGCAATGATTACTTTGTCAGCGAGTGTGAGCGCCACAGCAAATTCTTTCAGAAGAAGTTTTGTGCGATTATGTTGATGCGGCTGAAACACGCACCAAATCCGTTGTGAAGGGTAGATCGACCTTGCAGTTTTCAACGTTGTTCTGATTTCTGTGGGATGGTGGGCAAAATCATCAATAATTGTAATCCCATTCTTACTACTGATGGTTTGAAAACGTCTGCTTACGCCATTAAATGATGCCAACGCTTTTTTTACAATCTCTCCATTTAAACCTATATAATTACAAACGGATATTGCAGCAAGTGCATTTGACACATTGTGCAATCCAGGTGTCTTGAGACAGAAGTCGCCAAAATACTTCCCTTCATTAAATACACCAAAATTACTTATCTCCTTGTCTGAATAATATACGACAGCAAGCCATTGTGAGCCAGATTCAAGATATGCTTTACCAAAGGAATCATCAATCATTGGCAATCTATCAGAATAAGTTTGCAGGGTTGAAGTTTTTTGGACAGGAATTCCCTTATTGAGTAAGTCAGATGCCGCAGTAATTGAGTAGCTTTCAACCTTGCATTTCGCACCCTTAACAACCTTCCTTATATTTGTGTCATCATTATTTATAACAAGTAAACCGTCTTCCGGTATTAAGGATACAAACTCTGTAAAAGCATCCGTTATCCCGTCTATATCTTTATAGTAATCCAGATGGTCTTCTTCGATATTAGTGATTACGCCTATCTGAGGCGTCAGGTTCAGGAACGTCCTGTCATATTCACATGCCTCAGCAATAAAATAACTTCCTTTGCCGACACAAGAACTACCGCCGATCTCTGCAACATTACCACCTATTACAAAGGTAGGTTCATGGCCGGTCTTTTTTAATATCGTAGAAATCATTGCGGTTGTAGTGGTCTTGCCATGTGTACCGCTTACGGCAACACCGTATTTCCCTTTCATTAATGAACCTAAAAACTCAGAATATTTAACGACCCTTAATCCCAATGTCCTTGCCTTTCTAAGGTCAGGATTGTTTTCATTGATGGCGGCTGAAGTTATCACCAGGTTTGTTTCCGGATTAAGACCTTCGCCATCCTGTTTTGTGTTAATGCTGGCACCCAATTCACCAAGCTCCTGAGTTATCGGAGAACATTCCATATCTGAACCGGATACAATATAACCTTCGTTTATCAAAATCTTGGCAATCGCACTCATACCTGCGCCACCAATACCAATAAAGTAAATGTACTTCCCATAATCATTGCTGTAATCAATAAGACCCTGACAGTGTTGATTATTTATTCCCTGATAATGTTCTTGTGAAGCAAGGCTCATTTTTCTCTGTACAGTTTATTGTTTAAATTACGACGAAGCTCGTCACGCCTCCGGCTCCCACGCAGAGTGTGGGAACAAGAAAGTTTTCCGGCATTTCTATCTAAGCAGGGCGAGCGAAACTAACTAATTTTTTTTTAGTTTTCTTCGCTTCAAGAGTCTGACATATTTTATCTACAACCTTTTCTGCCGCAAAAGGCCTGCTTAAGCCTCTGTTTATTTTCTTCATATTATTCAGCTTTTCATCGTTCAAAAGTAAATCTGATACTAATTCTGTAAGTCTTTCAGGCTTCAATTCATCCTGCTTTATGATCAGGGCGCCTCCTATCCTGGCCAGTTCATAAGCATTCCAATATTGATGGTTATCAGTCGCATACGGGTAGGGTATAAGGATTGCCGGAATGCCTACTGCAGATATTTCTGCAATAGTATTTGCACCGGCACGACAAATAACCAGATCAGCCAATCTATAAGCAATACCTATTTCACTGGAAAATTCGGAAACAAAAGAATTTATCCCCAGATTATCATAAGCATCTTTCACCTCTTTGTATCCTTCTTTTCCGGTTAGATGGATTATTTGCAAACCCGGAATCAATGCCTTAAGCTTTGGAATACTTTGCAATAATACTTTATTTATAGCCTGAGAGCCCTGACTACCGCCCATTACCAGCAATGTCTTGCCTTGAGAAGCCAGACCAAATGGATTTTTGACAACCTCTGTTTCATTTTCTACAATACCACTCCGTATCGGTATGCCGGTAACACTGACAGAACCCGCCTTCCCGCCTGTACCTATTCGGGCAGGTTTAAACCTGTTTTTCGTACTTTCCCAATGGCACAGAATAGCATCCGCCCACCTTGACATTATTAAATTAGCTCTTCCGGGTATAACATTTTGTTCTATCAAGACAATGGGGACACCGATAACATACGCTGCTACCACAGGCAAAGCCGAACCATAACCTCCCAAACCAATGATTATGTCCGGTTTAATTCTTACAATATTAATCATGGAATGTATTATCCCGATTAAAGAAACAAAGATAAAGAGAGGCAAGCGGATAAACGATGTTAACTTACATGCCTCAATTTGTTTAAACTCATAGCTGCTCTTTCCTATGTACCCTGATTCGCCTTTTTTATTTGTACCAAAGAAGATTATGTGCGCACCGGGAAATCTGGATGATATTTCCTGTGCTATACTCAGGCCGGCCATTAAATGCCCACCCGTACCTCCACCGGCAAAGATGACTTTCAAGTAACAAAACTCCTATTATCCGCAACAGGACATGCTGAATCGTCAGCATTTTCTGATTGCTTCGCAATATTTAAAAGGATTCCTACTCCCAGCAACGATAATAATATTGATGAACCTCCCGTACTGATAAATGGTAATGGAAGCCCTTTTGTAGGTATAGAACCGGTAACAACAGCAATATTTATAGCCGCCTGTAAGGCAATTGAGACCGTTATCCCTAATGCAAGAAAGAAGCCAAACACATCTGGCGCCGCTTTACAGACTCTTATACCCTGCCATGCAAATAAAGCAAACATAATGATAATACATGTCGTTCCTATAAAACCAAATTCCTCACCTATTATCGAAAAAATAAAATCATTATCACTCATCGGCAGGAAGAACAATTTCTGACGACTCTCTCCCAACCCTAAACCTGTTATTCCCCCGGAACCAAGTGAAATCCATGATTGTATAATCTGATAACCAATTCCCATAGGGTCTTTCCAGGGATCAAGAAATGCGAGTAGCCTGTTGTGCTGATAAGTTGGAGGCTTATGCATAATCTGATAAATATGAGGAATTGAAGCGATTATTGTGAAGATCACATAAATTATCCTGGTGCCTCCCGCCATTATCAGCATAAATGAGACCGCTGTTATAAACATAGACGTACCAAAATCCGGTTCCTTTAAGATAAGCAGGGAAACAACACCTATTAATATAACCGGACCGACGAAACCCTTTGCGAAGGTTGCCATCTTTTCCAGGTTCTTTGCTATATAACCTGACATAAAGATAATCATTGCAAGTTTGGCAAATTCTGACGGCTGGTATCCAAAATAGCTTCCAAATCTTATCCATCTACGCGCACCATGAGAAATCTTTCCTATTTCGGGAATAAGCACAACAACCAAACCGGCAAGCGCAGCGATGAAGATCACCATACTGTATCTTTGCAAATAATGATAATCAGTTCTCATCATGATCAACATACCTGTTATTGCAATGATTACCCACGCAACGTGCTTGAGGAAAGTAATGTTCATTGGATTCACATCTTCGGCTGTTTTTGCCGAGCTGGTACTGTATATCATAATTATCCCGATTACGAGTAAAGTTATAACAATATACATTATGACATTTGCCGGCTCTAAACTACGGATTGCAGTTCTGTTGAAATCTTCAGTCTGGTAAGATTGCATATCTTTAGCGTAATTTGTATTAATTGCAGACAGGTTCTTCAAGGCATTCATAATTTTAAAGTTATTAAGCTGCAAAGCGCCATTATTGCGGCGATTATAAAAAATCTCATTGTAATTTTTGTTTCCGGCCAGCCTTTAAATTGAAAATGATGATGAATGGGAGCACATAGAAACAGCCTCCTTCTAAACATCTTGAATACGACAACCTGTAATAAGACTGAAACAGCTTCTACAATAAATATACTGCCTATAAAGAAAATAAGGAGTTCCTGTTTCACAATAATAGCTATAATTCCAAGTATGCCTCCCAGTGGCAATGAACCCACATCTCCCATAAACGTCTGTGCGGGATAGCAATTAAACCACATAAAACCCAATCCGGCGCCCACTAATGCAGAGCAGAAAATACTTAATTCACCAGCGCCTGATATATATGGAACATTTAAATATGCGCTAAAGTCAACCCGTCCCACGATATAGGTTATCAAAGTAAAGGCAAGACCGGCGATGACCGTACATCCAATCGCCAATCCATCAAGACCGTCAGTAATATTGACTGCGTTGGACATTCCCACCAGAAAGAACATTACCATCAACACATAAAATGCCCCCAGGTCAGGCCTTGCTTCTTTGAAGAATGGTATTACAAGTTTTGTCCCCTCGTCAATATTCTGGAAATGAAAGTACAATACCAAACCAATTATTAATCCCAGTCCACATTGGAAGAGGAGTTTTGATGTACTGGTTAACCCTGATGAATGACTTTGCGTCAGTTTTATATAATCATCAAAAAACCCAAGTATACCAAGCCAAACAGCCGTAAACAATACCATTAAGACATATATGTTAAGAATATTACACCAGAGCAAGGTGGAAATAATAATTGCAATTAATATGATGATACCACCCATTGTGGGTACGTTTTTCTTGTATTTGTGAAGATCCTTTAATCTTTCAGAATCTGTTTTTGAAGTATCCTCCGAAACCTTGTGTCTTTTAAGTATCTTTATTACCTGTGATCCTATAAGCACGCTTATTAAAAAAGCAGTTATAGCAGCAAGGCCTGCTCTAAATGATATATATCTTATTAATTCAAACCCCTGAAAATAATCATGAAGGGGATAAATCCATTTATAAAACAATTTTTTCTCCGGAACAGCTCAAAAACACTAATTAAACTAACTTAATTAGTGTATGTGATTTCAAACTAAACTCAGCAATGTGTTATTACTTTCTTTCTTCTTCAAAAAATAACTCTCGATTTGGTGCAAAACGTGCTTAAGCTTCATTTTTCTTTATCGTCTACAATTTAAATCTCTTTTAGAAGAGTTATCATCTATACTTCTATAAGCAATTTGAAGGTTTGAGCCAAACATTTCTCTTTGGCTCTCACACCTGGTAAAAAGTTCATGAAGTTTCTTAAAGATGTTAGATATTTCTTTACTCACAAATGGAGAAGTTTTATAACCGGTTGGATAACTACCGGGCATTGTATCTTCGTATGACTTCCCTTGTGCATTCAGAAGATATCCAATGAATTCGTAATCTAGATTGTGTCGGGTATCTGTATCTTGAGAAGTGTTTATATTCTTTGTATAAAATTCTATAAAATTTGCTGAATTGCAGAAATCTATTAATGATTGGTATACCTGCCAACTATCAGGCTTTGAGGTTAGATTGGCCAATCTACAAACTTCTGAATGTGTAATTGTAAATATTGGTTCCCTCAATTCGGTCTCTTCAACAATTTCCATTGGTACTATTCCATTCCAGTCTTTAGAGAAACCTTCTGCAATATATTGCCGGTCTGCCTTATCTATGAGCTGATACCATACATGTGCCCTGGCAATTCTACTTTCCTTGTCAATTACCCACCCCCATATAATCATAGCATTTCTCTGTTCTGAGGGAAGATGTGAGAAAAAAAGAAATACGGCATCCTCGCAATCACCCTTCTTTGATCTCCTGGTTTCAAAGGGAGTCTGCCAGATGTCAGTTTTAGCTTGTTCCGAAGTGTACTCTATATTAAAAGCTATATCCTTGTAAGCTTCATATATATATTTTCCATTGTCGAAGGTTTGTTCACACCATTCTTTGTACATGAAGTTGTCATGTAATTTCCCATTATTATCAGGGTATGGACACTCATCTGGTACCGGCCTGAAACCGGGTTTTGCAAAACTACCTGCACAATAATATTCAGATGTATCGGTTGTTCTCGTCAGAGTTGCTTTATCCGCCCGGCCACCCGCCTGCCCGCCCGGCAATGCCGTCCGGACGGGAACGAAGAAGTCGGGCAGGTGCTGTTCGCCTGCCCGTTCACGCCCTCCCGTACATACCACGTCGGTACGGGCTAATTGGTCGAATCGGTCATTACCAATCGTAAATGACAGATTATACAAGTTTAACATTATGAAGATATAAACCAGATTAGTAATTATTTTTAGCCTTTTTGCCATCATTTCCTTATCTTTCAAACAGGAATACTAAAAAAGGCGGAAGAATCAGGCTGTAACAGTAATACTTAATCTTTGGTAACAATTTAGTTTTTTGGAAAACATGATTTTTCAGCTATTTCGCAACCCTGACAGGGTTTCAAAACCCTGTCAGGGTTAAATCAGCAAGCAGGACTTACTCTACAGTATCAGAATTTTTCAAAATACTAAATTGATATAATCTTTGTTTTTCTATTACCTTATAATATATTAGAATTGTTCGAGAGTGTTTTTTTAACTACCTCTCTGTCATCAAAAGGAATTATGGTATCTTTTATTATTTGATATTTTTCATGTCCTTTTCCGGCAATCAACACGAGATCACCACTTTTTGCCTCGGCAAGGGCTTCCTCTATTGCTTTCTTTCTATTTGTTTGATTATAAAATGTTCGTCCAGGCTTTATTCCCGCCTTGATGTCTTCTATTATACTTATTGGGTCCTCTGAACGTGGATTGTCATTTGTTATCCAAAATATGTCCGAATTCTCATCAGCTACTTTCCCCATCATTGGACGCTTTTCTTTATCTCTATCACCTCCGCAACCAAAAACAAGGAGTATTCTGCCTTTTACCTGATTCTTAAGTGCATACAATACTGTTTCAAGAGCATGTGGCGTATGGGCATAGTCGACAACAACCCTAAATCCACGTTTGCAGGGTACAGCTTCCAATCTTCCCGGTATGACAGGCGCAGTTTCAATGCCAGCCTTTATCACTTCCAGTTCAAAACCAAGTGAAATTGTACTGGCAACGGAGGCAAGTGTGTTATAAACATTATGTAAACCCATAAATGGTATTTTAATATCTGTTTCTGTCCCGGAATAATTTAACTTAATCATAGTATTACTTGTAGATTCTCTACATATCTCAGCTTTTATATCAGCATTATTTTTTATTCCATACCACAATATCTTTGCGCTTGTTTTATCAGCAAAATATTTACTAAATTCATCATCTGCATTTAATATTGCAAAAGAGTCTCTTGTTAAATTCTTAAATAACCCTATCTTGGCATCCAAATAATTTGTAATCGTTTTATGATAATCCATGTGTTCGGCGCTTATATTGGTGAAAACTGCGGTTTTAAAATTAATATCCTCAATCCTATGCTGAACGGTTGAGTGAGATGACACTTCCATAACTGCAAATTTCATCTTTGCAACCACCATTTCCGCGATGAGTCTTTGAAGCTCTACTGATTCCGGAGTTGTTTCCTGTGCAGGTATAATTTTTTTTCCTATATGATAATTAATCGTACCGATTAACCCCGTCTCATATCCTGCTTTTTCAATTATAGACTTGGTTAGAAATGCAGTGGTAGTCTTGCCATTTGTTCCGGTTATTCCAACAACATTAATTTTTTGAGACGGATTGTTATAAAAACAGCAACTCAAATAGGAAAGCGCTTTTCTAGTGTTACATACAATTATTTGAGGTATTTTTTGATCAAGACAGAATCTTTCCTCACTAACTACAGCTTGTGCACCATTTTCAAGAGATTTTTTAATGAAATTATGTCCGTCCGCCTTGTGTCCCTTAATTGCAACAAATATATAACCAGGCCTTACCTTTCGGGAATCATTGGTAATACCCGTAATCTCAACATCACTAAAGTTGTATGTTCTCCCTGACTCTAAATGGTGAACCAACGTACTTAATTTCATTAAAACGTCATAATTGTTATGCTAAAATTTTTAAGGAAAGGTCATATTTTTGTATTCCTATATCATGTTGAGAAATGGATTCACACAGATGCCTTGTTTTATTTATTACTTCTATTTCTTCTGCATATTCGCTGTACAATCTTTCCCATATTTCACTATTTCCCCCTTTGGCCTTTTCTAGATCTTTTGTAGTAGCATACCTACACCAGGTCAAAAAATTATGTTTTTCCAGTTCTTTTTCTGTCATAATATTTTTCACTTTAAAAAGTTTTAAAAAGTTATAAACGATACCCTACACTGACCCCAAATTTTGGGGCAGCATAGGGTATCAATACATCACCCACTGATGTACCTACCTTCCAGCATTTTTGACCATGTATCACCCCCCTTCGTAACAAGATTTCTCCCCACTAAATTATCTTTGAGCCGTTTGTACGTATTGCGGCCCAACCTCCATATAATCAAGTGTCCTTTCTATAATGTTACCTACTGCCGGCGCCGCTACTGTACCTCCATAATAAGCACCGTTTTCAGGTTCATTTAAAGACACCAGAACGCAAACTTTAGGTTCATCCACAGGAGCATATCCAACAAATGAACCAATATATTTATCAGAATACTTCATTTTGTTCCCAACTCTCTTTAATTTCTTAGCTGTCCCGGTCTTCCCTGCAACACTATACGTAAAAAGCATTGCTTCCTTACCTGTTCCTTCCTTTACAACATTCTCCAGAATAGGAGACATTATTTCCCTTGCAATTTCCGGAGAAACAACTCTTCGGACTCTTTCAGGAGTTTTATACTTTTTTTGCACTCTTTTACCTGAATAGTCAGTTATTTTGCTGACTATTTGTGGTTTCAGCAATGTTCCACCATTAGCAATAGAGCAGAAAGCCGTTACCAATTGTATCGGTGTTGCTGCCGTCTCGTATCCGAAGGCAACTGAGATTGTTGAATCAAGCGACCAAAGGTTCAAAGGCCTTACCATACCTTTGGTTTCACCGGGTAGTTGAATTCCCGTCTTTTCACCAAAAGAGAATTTCTTCAAATAGCTGTATAATCTGTTTTTCCCCATACGCATCCCTAGTTGTACCATTCCAATATTACTCGAATGAACTAATATATCAGATACACTTAAATAATCGTATGAATGAACATCCCTGATTACCCTGCTTCTAACTTTATAAGCGCCATTATGACAAAAGAACTGCTCATCTTCTTTCACTAAGCCACTATCCAGCGCACCGCTTACAATTAAGGGTTTAATCAATGAACCTGGTTCAAAGCAATCCGTAATTGCCCTATTACGCCTTTCTAGTGGAGTTGAAGCCTGCACGAAATTTGGGTTAAATGAAGGGTAATTAGCCATTGCTAACACCTCTCCTGTGGAAGGGTCCATTGCTATTGCAATTGCCGAATCAGGTTTCCACTTCAAACATGCATTTTCAAGCTCATCCTCAACTATAGACTGAATCTCACAATCAATAGTTAAAAAGACACTGTTGCCATATCTTGCAGAGACCGTTTCTCCCTGTAATGTAGAGAATTGCCGTTGATAACCATCTTTTCCTACTACCTTGGACCCTTTACTTCCGGAAATGACTTGATTGAGCGAACCTTCAATACCTTCTAAGCCATTTTCATCAACATCAGTAAAACCCAGGACATGAGAGCATAATTTTTCATATGGATAAACCCTTTTGTACTCATGTTTAAACCCAATACCTTGAAGATTTTTCTGTCTTAACAGGTCTGCTTGTTCATCTGGTATTCTTCTTTTTATCCACACAAACCGCTTCTCTTTGTTTAATAGTTTTGCAACTTTTGTTTTATTTAAGCCCAATGCCTCAGATATTACCTTGGCAGTCTTCATTTTATCCTTTATGGATAACGGATCGGCAAAGACAGAACTTACTTGAATTGATTCTGCCAGTTTCACACCGCTTCTATCGAAAATAATTCCTCTTCTTGTGGGAATATCCAGTTTTTTGAATTGTTGTGATAAAGCTAATGAGGAATATTTTTTGTGGTCAATAATCTGTATGCGAATCAGTTGATACAACAGGGCGGAAAATATTACAAAAATACTGAGACACAAGATGGTTGCTCTTATTTTATAACACTTTGGAATTTTATTTGTGTTTAACATTATATTTCTTTACAACTAATTTAATTAGAAATTTGAAACACTTAAGCTTCAATCTTTCCAAGCAATTTTTTGTTCAAGCTTTTATGAGATTTTTTCACAACCGCGATGCTTTCCTCTTCCTGTATAATCAGATTAAGATTCATATCTTTTACTTTTAAAGATATTATTTCCGGCCATTTCAATTTGTCTGATTTAAATCTTAACGTTTTGTTCTCTTCTGATAATCTCGCCAGATCATTCTCCATTTTTGTAACATCATATCCAATTTTTATTATTCTCGAACCTTCCGACATAGTGAAAATTGCCATTACTAAAAGAACAATAAGTATACAACCGTATCTGCAAATTTTCATAAGTTATGTCCTTTCTGCTGCACGAAGTTTAGCGCTTCTAGCTCTAACATTTTCCCTGATTTCAGAATCAAGGGGACTTAGAGGCTTTTTTGTAAGAATCTTCAGACTGGACGCGTCTTGCCACTTACGAAAGGCGCTCTTGACTAAACGGTCCTCAAGAGAATGAAAGGATATCACAACAATTCTTGAACCACTGGCCAGGAACTCACATACATTATTTAAGAAATACTCCAGACTCTTCAGCTCATCATTTACAGCTATTCGTAGTGCCTGAAATACACGAGTGGCGGGATGGATTTTTCTTTTCTTTTGATATTTTCCTGGTGTGTATAAAGCCTTTTCAACAATTTTTGCTAATTGGGTCGTTGTTTTTATCTCTGTTCCCCTTCTCCTTTCCTGTATAATTGCCTTAGCAATGCGCCTGGACCTTCCTTCTCCGCCATATCTCCAGAAAATATCTGCCATTTCTTTTTCAGAAAGTCTTTTTAATAAATCTTCAGCCGTTATACCCTTTGTTCTATCCATTCTCATATCTAAAGGTCCTTCCTTGCTAAAACTGAAACCACGCTCCAGGGAATCTAACTGCAACGACGAAACTCCAAGGTCAAGCAAGATACCCTGGACCTTACTAATTTCTAATTTATCCAGAATATAATCTAAGTCTACATAGTCAGCTTGATACAATTTGTAAATATCGCTTATCTTTGATAGAGATTTACCTGCTATCTTCAGTATCTCAGCATCCTTATCTATACCTATAAGAAGACCGTCAGGGCCTATCATCTTTAATATTTCACAACTATGTCCTCCCGCACCAATTGTAGCATCAACGATGATGTCCCCCTTGCCTGGCTTAATGAAACTTATAACCTCATCAAGCATGACAGATTTATGCGGCATGAGGTCATCATCAGAAAAGATCATTGATTAAAACTTTATTCATTTAATAAATTTTATGAAACTGGTTTATTTCGTCATTGATTCGAGGCAGAACCCAGTCGAAACAGATCTTCTGCATCTCTTTCAAAATTCTGCTCGTTATCTTCTTCGAATTCGTTCCAGTGTTGTAAGTCCCATATCTCGATCCTGTCCATTACACCAATAATAACGACTTCCTTCTTAAGGCCGGCATAATCCTTGTGCAGTTGAGGTATAATAATTCTTCCTTGTTTGTCACAGGTAACAAAGCTACTTGACCTCGAAAAAAAAAGACGCTGGAAAGTCCGCGCCTTTTGATTAGTAAACATAAGTTCTGATAGTTTTTTAGTTATTTCTTTGAAATGAAGCGGAGGGTATATGGCAAGACATTTGTCTAACCCCGGAGTAATAAAAAACCCTTTACCTTCTTTTTCTTCATCAACACATTTTCGTATCGAAGAAGGTATGGCTAGTCGATTATTATCATCAATAGTATGTAGATGTTTTCCCGTGAACATGATAGTTCCCCATTTCTACCCATCATTCACCATTTAAGTAGGAAAATACACCATTTCTCGCCTTTGTCAAGACTTTTTTATAATATTCTTTTTGTGTTTAGGCTTGAAATCACCCACATTTTGCTATATTTAATGTTTAATTTGAAAAAGAACACAACACCTTGTATAACAACACATAAATAAAACTTTCAAAATTTCTTATTATAAAATCCGATTTTATGCACAAAAGTTTTATGAATGCAGAAGCCTACAAAATCAGTCATTATGACTACACTATTCCAAAACATCTTATTGCCCAGCATCCAACGGCGAAAAGAGACGAATCACGTTTGCTTGTACTTCATAAAAAAAGCGCCGAAATCGAACATAGAAAATTTTACGATATTATTGAATATTTAAATAGCGGAGATGTCTTAGTCCTGAACGATACAAAAGTAGCCCCTGTCAGAATAATAGGTTCCAGGACAACTGGTGGCGGGATAGAAGGTCTCATTATTAAAGAAATCAAAGAAAATACGTGGGAAATACTTTTACAATCAAATCATAGACTAAGGGAAAACGAATCCCTGTGTTTTGGTAATAATACTGTAATAGGACGTCTTGTGTGCCGAAATGACACGGGAAGCTGGACAATTAAATTTGAAAACAGAAAGAAATTTATAGAAATGCTGGAAAATTTTGGCCGTATGCCATTACCTCCGTACATAAAAAGAGATCCAGAGGACAAATCTTCAGGAATACATGATGAAGAACGTTACCAAACCATTTACGCAAAAAAAATGGGAGCAATTGCTGCTCCCACCGCTGGCCTTCACTTTACAAATAACATTCTGCAGGAAATAACTAACAAAGGAATTAAGATTGCTTACATAACCCTACATGTTGGTTTAGGAACATTTAAAACCATAAAAGAAGAAGATTTCAGGCAACACATTATACACAAAGAGTTCTACAATATCCCTGAAGCAGCTATTGACACTATTAATAAAGCAAAGTCACTCGGTAAAAGAATTATTGCTACCGGAACAACAACATGTAGAGTCCTGGAAACATTAGCGAGAAATCACACAACAAAAGAAAGCTCAGGATGGACCGATTTGTTTATATATCCACCATATAAGTTTAAGCTTACTGATTCATTAATAACAAACTTTCACTTGCAGAGGTCAACGCTAATTCTTCTTGTGTCTGCTTTTGCAGGAAGGGAAAATATTGCTGCTTCTTATGCAGAAGCCATAAACCTCAGCTATAGATTTTACAGCTACGGAGACTGTATGTTAATATTATAGCCATTCAAAGCTCATTAGTTCCCCAAACAAACCCAGAAGAAATTTAGTAATGGAGGCAGGTTTTAGGTTCTATTGGTTTATTTCTACAGGTAAAATCATGTTTTGCATCGAAAGTTGTACAAAAGCCTCAACATCAACATCGTCTCTATCGTGCGCCGGGTTTTTAAGCCTTTCCGCATCTCTCTCAATATATTCAATGCTTTGCGCTCTATAACTTTCCTTTAATGTTTCACACTTCGGACAATCAGGTGCTGTATAGATATACTTCACTGTTCCTCCTAATAAATAAAATAATGTTAATTAGTGTTTTACTTTTTCTTAGCTGCCGGTTTTTTCTTAGCCACCGGTTTCTTCTTAGCCGCTGCTTTCTTTACTGCCATTTTTTATCACCCCCTCTCTTACTTTAAATATGCTATTTGAGAATTACACTATACTAATTTATCCTGTATGCCATATATTCCTGTTCGATTAATAAAACTAAAAAACATTTTTATAAAAAGTGTTTCTCCTGATATTCAAATGCAATTCGAACTTGACTTATAGTTTGCATGCGTAATTTAACAAATGATAATGTAATGTCAAGTAAAAAAATACTATATTTTGTATATTATGTAAAAATTGACTACATATGTTGTGCAATCAAACTTTAAATTATTAATGTAGGCCAATAGGTAAAAACAATAATAACGCAAAAAGGAAATATGGTATATAATTCTTGGATAACTCCATAGATGAAAAAATTCCAACGAATGGAAGTATCAAAAAAAATAAAAATCATTTCTGAAAAAAACCGATTTGTAAAAACACATAGGCAATGCAGCATCTAGAAAAACAACTTTCCCCAAGATACTACAAAGAAAGAATGGATATGTGAAGATTTTATAACTACGAATTCTAGGCGATACCTTTCGAAAACATTTCCTTTACCAGTGCCTGAACCTTTCTGCCATCAGCAACGTCTTTATACTTACCCATAACAATCTTCATTGCTGATCCGATATCTCCGGGTTTTTCTGATTCTAATAGTTCTGCTACGACCTTCGCAAGCTCTTCATCCGACATCTGCTTTGGCAGAAATTCTTCAACTATCTTCAACTCTTCATTGCAGGAATCTATCTCGGCTTGAATTTGCAAACGTTCATATTCTTCAATGGTCTTCTTCAACTTCTTTGCATATCCTCTTACGACGTCAATGGGCTTAAAATCTTTTCCGGATTTTTCAACATTTATGATATCGGCCAATAACATCCTTAATACGGACACTCTTCGTTTGTCCCTGGACCTCATTGCATCCTTTAATTCTTTTGTTATTCTTTCTTTCATAATATCCTTTATATGCTATATTTTGCGAACCAAATGTCCACAATGCGGGCAATAGTTCGGGTTGCCGAAATAGACCTTACTGCAATATTCACAGGATGTTGAAATTACAGGACGTTTTGCGCGCTTTGCTTTTATTATTAAATAAAAAGGCAAGAATATTATCATAAGCATAAACACGCCCAACATCCATCCTATGGATGCAGGCGTACTATAATTATTCTTTTTCGCATCTATATAAACCCATATAGATACTCCTGCCGCAATAAATAATGCTATTTGTTGAGTATTCATTTTTTCAGCTTTTTTTAGCCCCGAATCTTCACGAATTAAGTCACAGCTAATATTTTCTTTCAATTATAGAGAAGTTTTGAGACTTCATTTCTTACCTTCTCCAGTACTTCTTTTGACAGTTTTCTATCTTCTTTCTCAACCTTCGGAAATTCAAGTGGTTTGCCAAATCTAAATCTGATATCCCTGCTTTCAGGATTACTGAGAATACTGCTCTTGGGCAAATACCCGCTACTCCCTATAATCGCCGTTGGAATTACCCTTCTACCGGACTTCAGGATAATCATTGAAATACCTCTCTTAAACCTCCCGAGCTCTCCATTAACACTTCTTGTTCCTTCAGGAAAAAAGATTACCGACTTACCAGCATCAAGTTTCTTTATAACTTCCTGCAAGGTTCCATATGCATTTCTCTCGTCACTTCTACAAATACCAATATGGCCTGAAGTCTTCATGTATTTTCCAAGTATTGGTATTTTGAAAATAATGTCCTTAGAAATAAAGCTGAAATTTCTGGGTATAGCGGCTATTGAAAGTTTTACGTCTATAAAACTCTGATGATTCGATACAAATATTACTGGCTCGTCATCCGGAATATTTTCAAGACCTTTTACTTCTAAATTTATTCCCAAGAGTCTAAAGGAAATTCTCGTAAACATGCGTTCTATAGCATTATATTTACACTCCTTGTCCTTAGTACCAATTGTGGAAATAATAGAAACAAAATAACCCATAGACCACAGCGAAACATTTATAATCCACGCATATATGGTATAAAGCACCTGAATAATCTTCTTCATATAATCCCTTTTGAAGACGACTTCACATTTTCCTGCAATATAAATTTATGTCCTTTTTTACTCTTTCCATACTTTGCAAAAGATTTGCCTAATTTCCCATAACATGCTCAAAATCGCTATCTTCTTCACATTAAATAGTCTAATAAGCAGATACTTAACTTTTCACCACTATCCCGAAAAAATGCGCAAGAATGACGAAAAATGGTATCAAAAACACAAGTTATATTCAAGGTTTTTGTAAGAATTTGTAAGAATTCGTTGATGCCACTTCTTGAATTTATTTAATTGACAATGTTTTCTGTTTTTATTTTAATCCTAGTATCAACATAAATTGCAAGAAGCGACCGGGTATCATAATGCAAAACAATACGAAACTATCAATAGTTATACCTGTCTATAATGAAAAGAATACTATTGATGAAATCATAAGAAGGGTACAAAGCGTGGAATTTGAAAAGGAAATAATCATAGTCGACGATTGTTCCAATGACGGAACAAGAGATAGAATAAATAAAATAAGCGGAAACAATATTAAGAAGCTGTTCCATGAAAAGAACAAAGGCAAGGGCGCTGCATTGAGAACGGGATTCCAACATGTTTCTGGAGATATTGTTATTATTCAAGATGCAGACCTGGAATATAATCCCAAAGAGTATTCAAATCTGATTGAGCCAATCCTGGACGGAAGAGCCGATGCAGTATACGGCTCCCGTTTCCTGGGTGGACCTCACAGAGTATTGTTTTTCTGGCACTACGTTGGTAATAAAATATTAACTACATTGTCAAACATGCTGACAAACCTGACCCTGACAGACATGGAAACATGCTATAAGGTCTTTAAGGCAGACATAATAAAGAATATTAATATCAGGTCAAATCGTTTTGGCTTTGAACCTGAAATAACCGCAAAACTGGCTAAAAGAAAATGTGTAATATATGAATTACCAGTATCCTATAGTGGAAGGGATTACACTGAAGGCAAGAAAATAGGATGGAAAGACGGTGTTGTCGCCTTATATAGTATATTAAGGTATAATCTATTCAATTAATACAGATACATTTATTTAATAAAATTCAGGAAAATGGGTTGGAATATCCTTAAAGTAATGAAGATGTGTTCTGCAATTGCAGTCTGAAGAACCAAATTTTCTTACAATTGTGGATGCACCGGCTCCTTTACCTATCATGCGATTTAATCTACATTCATCCTTTCTGCCCCTAAAATATTTGAGTACCTTAATAGTCCTTGCATACGACAGAAGGTAATCAATATGCCAATGAAATTTCTTACTACTCGAAAGGTGTCTGTTTATTCTTCTTTCAAGACCATTTTGAGCGCTCCCGGTGTAAACATAAAAACCTTCAGGAAAAATGAATGTACCAAGTCGGCCAATCTTAATCTCCTTATCTCTGGAAAGTTGTATAATCAGGTTATAAATGCCTCCCCTTTGTATAGGTTTCATAAACGACAAATATTCTTACCTTTAAAGCCCTTCAAAGCATTTCTGGTATCAACGATCAGTTTAGATTTCTTGGCTATTGCATCATAATTAAGAATGCTGTGGTCGGTTACAATGATAGAACAGTCTATCTTGTTAAGAAAGTTATTTGAAGGTTCTCTGGTTTTGAGTGAAACACCATCGAATTCAATATCTTTGATATACGGGTCTGTATAGCTCAATATGGCCCCCCTTGATTTAAGTAAGCTTAATATATCGAAGGCCGGTGATTCTCTAGAGTCTGATACATCTTTTTTGTAAGCAACACCGAAGATATGTATACGTGAACCATTGATACTCTTTTGATGCTCATTCAATGCATCAGCCACCTTGTTAACCACAAATCGCGGCATATTACTATTGATTTGATCAGCAAGGTTTATGAATCTTGATTCAAAACCAGTTTTTTTGGCAACCCACGAAAGAAAAAGCGGGTCTACAGGTATGCAGTGACCCCCTAAGCCGGGACCGGGGAAAAAGGCCATATAACCAAAAGGTTTTGTCTTGGCAACTTCAATAACCTCCCAGACATCTATATCCAAACGTTGACACATCTGAGCTGTTTCATTAACAAGCGCTATGTTAACACTTCTGAAAGTATTCTCCAGCAGTTTAACCATTTCTGCAACTTTTGTAGACGAAACTGGTATAACTTTATCAATAATCTGGCTGTATAAAAGGCTTGCCAGTTTCGCACACTTTTTTGTCATTCCACCCACTACTTTTGGAATATTTCTTGTATTATACAACGTGTTGCCCGGATCTATACGTTCAGGAGAAAAGGCTAAAAAGAAATCTTTACCTACCTTCAGTCCTCCTTCTTCAAGTATAGGTGCAATTATCTCATCCGTGGTTCCAGGGTACGTTGTACTTTCTAAAATTATTAATTGTCCTTTACGAATGTATTGTTTAATTGCATTCGTTGCAGATATTATGAACGAAATATCGGGATCTTTGGTTTTTGTCAAGGGAGTTGGGACACAAATGCTTAATGAATCCATATCTTTAACAACACTAAAATTTGTGGTAGCCCGCAGCTTTTGTTTCTTGACAAGATTACTGACAATACTTCCTTTAACATCAGTAATATAAGACTTCCCCTTATTAATCTGCCGTACTTTTTCAGGATCAGTGTCAATGCCTGTAACACTAAACCCTTCCCTCGCAAATTCGACTGCAAGAGGCAGTCCCACATAGCCCAGTCCTATTACGCCAATCTTTGCCTGTTTCGTTTTTAATTTTTCCCTTAACATACAAATCCCCTCTTTATTGCTGTTAATTTATAAACTTCATAACTAAAAATGTCAATACGGAAACATTTTATTCCATGACTTATACTACATAAACTATATATTGTCTTGACATTAAAAAAGAAGCCACGTAAAATCACAAAAGTATACAAAAGTATATAGGACATGACTATCCAGCGCTTTCAACATAACAAATCTTAAATTTAGCGCCCTACTGGCGAACTACGATTTACAACTGTAGCGGAATGGCTTCCTGCCCGAACCTGCCCGAATAGGTACAGGCGGGTAGCCTTCCACCTCCATGGGTTTGTCAGCAAAAAGAGGTTATACGAACGTTTATATTGGTATTGAATCCGTTGTGTGTAGAGGTTTGCCTGCCTGTGCGGTGCACGCAGACAGGTCCGCCCGCCTCAGGCGGGAACCCCTCCACTACAGATACAATAAAAGTCTACCCGCCTGCTGTCGGGCAGGAAGACTTAACTCCAACAGACTTAAAATGGAGTTTCCTAGACTATCAAGTTTTTTTACAAAATAAGGCCTGTTAAACCCATCTCAATGAGTCTACCGGAGGTGCAATATGCCAAGAAAGTTTATATCACAGCTTAATGGCGGCACTACAATTGACGATATATTTTTAGTGCAAAACAAAGAATTAAGGACAACAAAGAGCGGGAGCTTATATATCCAGGCTCAGCTATCTGATCGTACGGGTGTAATTGATGCAAGGATGTGGGATGCCAGTAAACCATTCTTTGAATCCCTTGGCAATGATACATTTTTAAGGATTAAGGGCAGAACGGAGATTTACCAGAATAAAATACAATTAATTATTAAAGGCATTTCAAAAACAAATCAGGAAGATATCAAAATTGAGGATTACCTGCCGAGTACTGAGAAGAACATAACCGAAATGTTTTCTGAATTAAAACAGATTGCCGGTTCTATCAAACAACCTCATTTGCTAGAACTTCTTAATCTTTTCTTCAGCGATAAGGATTTCCGCAAGGGTTTTTGTACAGCGCCGGCAGCCGTACAATACCACCATGCTTTTCTGGGAGGTGTGTTAGAGCATACCTTATCTGTCGCAAGGCTGGGAGAAAAGATTGCGCCACTCTATCCTGATTTAAATAAGGATTTGCTAATCTGCGGGATAATACTTCACGATATAGGCAAGATAAGTGAACTTTGTTATGATAAGAACTTCCATTATTCAGACGAAGGCCAACTTATAGGACACCTGATATCAGGCGTGCTCATGGTTGAGGAAAAAGCTAAACAAATAGACGGTTTTCCAAAAACTCTGTTAGACCTGTTAAGACATCTGATTTTGAGTCACCATGGAGAATATGAATGGGGTTCGCCAAAACTCCCAATGACAGTAGAGGCCCTTGCACTCCATTACCTGGACAATATCGATGCAAAGATACACGCATTCAGCAAGGCAATCACAAATGATAAAGATTCCTGTGATAATTGGACAGGATATAATAAAATGTTTGACAGGAAGTTGTTCAAAAAATCTCATGAAAATAATTACTAAAAGTATTTAAGCTCTTTTAATCAAGGATTACTTTAATGATGATTGATGCAGAAAAAATTATAAAGTTAATATACGGCAGAAAATACAGCCCTATGAACGCATCAGAGCTTGCCGAACACTTCAGGATAGACGATTCAGAATCCGAACAATTTCGTACCCTCTTAAGAGAAATTGAATTAAAAGGAGAAATTGTCCGGATTAAAAAGGAACAATACGCAAACCCGAAAAAAGCCAATCTGTTAGTAGGCAAACTCGACGCCAATCAAAGAGGTTTTGGATTCGTAGTTCCCGTAAAGGAAGGCATATCCGATGATATTTATGTAGATGCAGAAGGTTTGGGAAGCGCCATGCATGGCGATATAGTCGTAGTCAGACTGCCTTCTGCGAAAAAGAAGAAAAGGGGAAGGAGAAAGAAGAGGGAAAGGGAAAGAAATGCGGGAAGGATAATAGATGTCTTACACCGTGAAAATGAAACTGTCGTTGGCACACTCAAAAAAAGCAGGCACCTCAACTATGTAGCGCCCGACAATTCGAAACTGCCCAGAGACATTTATGTCTCAATGAAAGACACTAAAGATTCGGAACACGGCGACAAGGTTATCGTCAAGATAGACCAATGGCCCACCAGACACCTCAATGCAGAGGGAACCGTAATAGAAATATTGGGAAAAGATGGCGAGCCCGCCGTTGACATTAAGTCTATCATACATCAGTTTAAGCTCCCTTTTAAATTTGATAAAAATATTCTTGCTGAAACACAGGATTTACCCCTCTCTATCAGCCCTGATGAAATCAGCACAAGATTAGACCTTCGGGACGAATTGATCATTACAATAGACCCTGAGGATGCAAAGGACTTTGATGACGCAATCTCTCTGAAGAAAGACAAAAAGGGGAACTGGCTCCTTGGTGTCCACGTAGCTGATGTTTCGTATTATGTGAAACAGGATTCTGCCGTAGACAATGAAGCACGAAAAAGAGGCACCAGTGTATATCTCCCCGGCACTGTCATACCCATGCTCCCGGAAGTATTATCAAATGGCATTTGCAGTCTTAAAGAAGGAGAAGAGAGGCTGACAAAGGGTGTTTTCTTTACTTATGCACCTGATGGCAGGTTATTACGTTCCGAAATCAAGCACTCAGTTATAAATGTAAAAAAAAGATTAACCTACCACAATGCGACAAAGATATTAATGGAAAGTGATGAAGAAAACACAAACCCCGTAACAAACCTGCTGTTTGAGGCAAGCATACTCGCAAAGTTACTATATAAAAAACGTATGGAGGAAGGCGCTCTCGAACTGAACCTGCCCGAGATTAATATAAGGGTTGGCGAAAACGGTAAGATCGACACGATAGAGAAGGTCAAAAGAGATATTTCGCACATAATTATCGAAGAGTTTATGATTGCGGCAAACCAGGCCGTCGCAACATTCATGCACCAGAACAGCCTTCCGTCAATAAATCGCAGTCACCCCGAACCCGACGAAGACGAGATGCTCGATTTTGCAGAATTCATTTTCAATTGTAAGAACAAGAGAATCGACCCGTTTGACAAAAAAAGACTACAGGCCTTCCTGGATGAAATATCCGACCACCCCGAAAGCTACATAATCAATCTGATGCTGCTCAGATCTCTGAAAAAGGCCGAGTATTCTACTACTCATACATCTCATTTTGCACTCGGATTAAAACACTATGCACACTATACATCCCCCATACGCCGCTATCCTGATTTAATCGTACACAGACTTTTAGACCTGTTCTTCAAAGGTCAACTAAAGTCTAAGCAAGCTAAGGCTTCATGGAATGAAAAGATTACGGGTTGGGCAAAACATTGTTCAACTACCGAAAAAAGAGCTGAAGAAGCCGAACGCGAAATAATAAAACTCAAGCTGCTCAGACATCTTGAACAACATGCCGACAAGGTGATGGAGGGTGTTATTACTGGCATTCAGGAATACGGACTCTTCGTGCAAATAGATGAATTCCAACTGGATGGCCTTGTCCATATCCGGACGCTTACGGATGATTTCTATAAACTCGACCAAAAAAAACTTTCCCTGATAGGCACGAGGCGAGGCAGAGTATACAATTTTGGAGATGTAATCAAAGTCAAGATCACAAAAATTGACCTTTTGAAAAGGGAGGTTGACTTTGTGATTGTTTAAACGAACGATTCCTACCCATAGACCGGTCTGGATTATTGAGATTGATGTTTTTTTGAAAACAGGGTGCAAGAAAACAGTAAATAACGTCAGGGCAGTTTGAAGACAGCTACAGTAGTTAAAGCTTGTACCAATGGCGAAACTATATCAACAAATTGATAAAAGTGGACTACCCATCAGAAAAAAGTTGAAATCTACATTTTAATGTGTATTATGCTGGCAATCTATAATCAGTTTCCTGCCACCTTAAGGCTTCAGCATATCCTTTGATTCTGAAATAAGTTAGTATCGTCTTGCTCACTTTTTCTTAAAGAATCAAACCAAACAAAGCTTAAGTTGCCTGGAAAGAAACATATTATTTTTTAAAGACTTCAAAACGAAAGAACAAACTAAATGGTTCCTAAACAAATATTCTTTACTAAAGGTGCCGGCAGACATAAACACAAACTGCAATCCTTTGAACTCGCACTGAGAAGGGCTTATATCGAAAAATTTAATCTGGTTAAGGTATCAAGCATATTTCCTCCCAATTGCAAGATTATAACAAAGAGAAAAGGGGTTAAGGAAATGCGGGTTGGCCAGGTGGCATTTTGTGTACTAAGCGAAAATTCTACCAACGAACCAAACCGCTTGATTTCCGCGTCTATTGGCCTGGCAGTCCCTTCAGAAAAAGACCATTATGGCTACTTAAGTGAGCATCATGCCTATGGTGATACCAAAGAAAAATCAGGAGACTATGCAGAAGACCTGGCAGCAACAATGCTCGCCGGCACACTCGGAATTGAATTTGACCCTGAGAAAAATTATGACGAACGTAAAGAAATATACCTCATGAGCGGTAAAATAGTGAAGACAAGAAATATTACCCAGGCTGCTCGTGGTGACAAATACGGACTATGGACCACAGTCGTTGCGGCTGCTGTATTTATTTTGTGACCATACCTTTTTCAGAAAAGTAAGTGGAATATAATTTATGAAAAAACATGCTTCTTTAAGGAAAAAATACCTTTGCAAAGCACAGATTCTTCCAATTACCTTTAGGGAAGATATGAAAGTTGCAGACCTTGTTGAGAGTTTTAGCTGCTCAGGGGCATTTAATGCAGGAAGGCTTGCAGAGGCATGTAAATTATTTCTTAAGATGGTTGAGGAAGATACCACAATTGCGCTTACACTTTCCGGCGCAATGACCCCAGCGGGTCTTGGTGGGACTGTTATATCAATGATGGAACGAGGTCTGATAGATTTTATTATCTCAACCGGCGCCAACCTTTACCATGACCTTCATTTTGCCATCGGCCTACCCATTCATCAGGGTGATTTCCGAGTGGATGACTCGGAACTTTTTAAGGCAGGCATTGAGCGTATATATGATATATTTATCACCGACGAAGTCCTGCTGGAAACAGATGCCTTTTTGCAGCAAGTAATAGAAGACGCAGGGACGGACAGGGTACTATCAACTGCCGAATTCCACTATATGCTTGGAAAAGCTATTCTGGAAAAATGCCCGTATCCAGAACATAGCCTTGTTGCTCATGCTGCCAGATATGATGTGCCCATCTTTACCTCTTCTCCTGGTGATTCATCTATAGGCATGAATCTTGCCGCTAAAAAACTTACCCAAAAGAATGGCAATATTACAATAGATTCAGATTTAGATGTTCTCCAGACCACAGCCATTGTTTACAATAGTAAAAAAAATGGTGCCCTCGCTATTGGCGGCGGGTCGCCAAAGAATTTTTATATGCAGACACAACCTACACTATCTCAAATATTCGGCTTTGACAGCAAAGGACACGATTATTTTGTCCAGATAACTACAGATTCGCCACAATGGGGTGGCCTATCCGGAGCAACTCCGCGGGAAGCCATCTCGTGGGGAAAAATGTGTGAAAAAGAAACCCAGAATCATGTAGTGGTATATTGTGATGCCACTATTGCAATGCCAATCCTCACAGCGTATATTTTGTCCTCGAAACAAAAGAGAAATCCAAAAAGACTTTACACAAAATTGCCAGAGTTTGTTTCGACAATGAAAAAACATGTTGAAAATTTACAAAAAAATAATCCCTTATCGCCTAAGATGTAACAATTAATATATTCCTTCTTTGACCAACTCCCAGTTCACCTTTTAATGTTAAATCGAAATACTTCGCAGAATTATCAGCAAAAGATTAAAGTACTCAAGACACTACGAACATCCTTTTTTGAAGGAACACTCTCGGGTATTTCAACTTCAATCTTTGAACATTTTATCCGTCCGCTTGCACTTTTTATAAATGCAAGTATTTTCCAGATTGGAATTTTGTCTTCCCTTCCACAGTTGCTGGTAAGTCTTACGCAACTCTGGCTTCCGGATATCCTACTGCGATTCAAGAGTCGCAGGGACTTTGTCTCTCTTTTTGCTCTTATCCAGGCCTTTATGATAATTCCCATTGTATTAGTGCGCTTTAGTCCAAAAACCATTCAGATTCCACTCCTGATAGCGTCTTATTGTGTATATATGATTATTGGTTCTATGACCGGGCCTGCATGGGCATCCCTCATGTCTGACATTGTTCCAAGAAGAATAATAGGTTTGTATTTCGGGAAAAGGGACAGAATAATCGGGATTTCCTCAATGGCATTTATCTTGTTGATAGGGTTTCTGCTACAGAGGTTATCAGAGAATGTTGTCTGGGGATTTATCGGGATTTTTACATTCGCCTGCATTCTTAGAGTGATTTCATCAGGTCTCCTCAGGACACAATACGATGTTTCTCTCCACGTAAAGTCTGAACACCACTTTTCATTTATTCAATTTCTTAAGAGAGCGAAGGTTGGAAACTTTGGAAACTATGTCTTTTTTGTGTCTGGGATGTCGTTTGCGGTAAGTTTTGCTTCTCCATATTTCACCGTATACATGCTTAAAAGTTTACATTTTGGGTACCTTCAATATATTATTATTAGTGTAAGTCCCCTGTTCTTTGGTCTTCTATTCAAGCCTTTATGGGGAAGGATTGGCGACAGATTTGGTAATTTATTTGTCATCAGGATTTGTAGCGTCGTTATCCCGCTTGTTCCTGCTGCGTGGCTTATTTCAAACAACTTTTATTATCTCCTTATAATTCAAATACCTTCAGGACTTGCCTGGAGTGGTTTTAATTTATGTACCACCAATTTTATTTACGACTCTGCAATACGGGAAAAAAGAGTGCGCTGTATATCATATTTCAATACCATGACAAACCTTTCCACCTGTATCGGCGCTTTTCTTGGCGGTTGTGTCGCTTATTATGTGCCGCCTTTATGCGGTGAAAGACTTTTAACAATATTTGCAATTTCTTTTATCCTCAGAGGTTTAAGTATCTTGTTTTTCTATAAACGTATTAAAGAGGTAAGGCGTGTAAGACCGTTTAGACTAGAGAAAGATTATTTCAAAGACATTATCCCTATCTTTAGACTTAATAGAGGATATATAAGACCCGTTAGCCTGGATTATTATGACTATACCGGCAACCCTATTCAATCAACACAGGCCAGGCAAGACATTGTCCAATTACCGGAAAAAGAGCGGAAGAAGCCGAACACGAAATAATAAATCTCAAGCTCGCTGGAGCTCCAGGAAATATACTACTACCTGCCAAAAGTACAGGGCTTCCAAACACGATTCTACAAGGTATTTTCACATATCAAGCGTAATAGATTCTAAACCTAAAATGTAATAGTATGTCCTACTTTGTCCTATTGACTTATACGTTTAATGGTGTAGTCTTTTATCTCATTTCTATACTATACATTCAATCAAAGGGATGTATTAGGAAGAATATGGTCTTGCATCTTGATATTTTAGATTTTGTGTTTATCAATCTACTTATAGTTGAGTTGAGTAATACATTCCAAGATTGGATAATATCAAAATTAAAGACCCCATATCCACACTTTAAAGATTGAAGATTTAACTCCAGCACAGGTTAAAGTGCTGAGTTATCTGGTTCGCGAGGAATTCAAATGAAAAACAAGATTTTGATAACCTGATTAAGAGTGTAAAACAGGCAGGAAAAATTAAGCAAGGGGAAATGGAGGCCAGCAGGACATTCAAATTTAAACCTGCCGACATTAGGAATATTCGTCAACGTTTACAAAAATCACCGTCTGAGTTTGCCATGACCAACAAAACTATGAAAGCTATAAATCCATTGGATAGGAACCAAGACGAACTCCCGAAAGCAAACACGGGGCATGGTCAACTGGGCCCAATTGTTCTATTTTCGTCTTAATTTGTGCCGTATCCAGGCAGGATTTCTACGACAATCGAGAACCGCATGTACACGCACTATGTTGTGTTGAATAGTATAATATACAGCAAATGGAAATCGCTTTGAGAGCAAGCGATAGTATTTCCCGTAATGTACGGGATGTGTTCCGCCGAAAAATGTCAACGAATCAATATCTGAAAAAAGCGTATCTTTAAAATAACTGCCTAATCCAGGAGATTGTTTTTCGTAAAACCAGTAACCATCAACTAAATCTTGGCTCGCAGAGGGTAATACTTTTATTTTCATGAAATTTTATCTTCTATTTGTTTTTTTGCTTCGCTCCAATCAATAAATTCTTCTTTACCATTTTCTATCACCTTCTCCCTTTCCTCCAAGATGTCTTTATGCCATGAAGGAGAAGGTATGCTTTCGGCCTTTTTGCACAAATCATCCCATATTGTTTCCATGGTTCGAATTTTATCCTCCGTTGTCATTTTTTCTAAAGGTAAAGTAATTCCCATTTTTTTCTCCTCAAAATTTATAGTAATTTTACAATTTATAGGAATAGAACGTCACCCATAAGCCACGCAGTTTCATCGCGTCGGCTTGATGGGGTTGTTATGCGCGACCTGCGTTACTTGAGACCATAGTATTTCAATGCTGCTTCGCTCAGCACCTTAGTTGCAACCGTTATTCCGATATTCCAAGTTCCTTGAGCTGCTTTTTTCAAGTTTGAAGCAATCCAGCTTTTTGCTTTCTCACCAAAAGGCTCGTCGACGCTGGACGGCTCCTCTATCTCCATTATTTCCGCTATTTCGGTTGCATCAGATTCTGGGACACCAGACTCCGTAAGATATTCTATAAGTGACTTAGTATCTCTCTCTCCGACAGAGATGACTATATTTGAACCATGACCACTAGCAACTGCAGTGGTTACATTGCCATAGATTATTTGTTGAGAAATTTGTTGGACATTTGTTTCTTGCTTCCCTGGTGCACCAAAGGTCATTTGTGTAGCCGCAGGTATAGCCTTCTCCAATTCAAGTGTAAGCTCAAGAATTCTGCTCCTTACCGCTTGTTGTATTTCCGCAATTGAGGTTCGGGATATTGTCGCCCTAATATCGTTACATGCGTAGCCGTTATACACCTTTCCTTGAAGCATAAGAATCAGGTTTGAGGCATCTATACCGAGATATCCATTACCATCCGAACTGCTTTTTACAAGATCATCAACAGCTGCAATGCTTCCTCGTATCTCAAGATTCACCCATTTATCTCCCGCATATTCTTTTATTAGATAAGGGGGAATTGGAGCATTATTGATTCCAGAACCAAATGGATCTGAGAATGTGCCATGATAACTTACACACACGATCCGATACGGAGGCACATCTATTTCTTTGGGATAACCTTCTGATTCATGCTTAACCCATTCCTCCAGAATATCGCTACCGAGCCGTGAGGCGAGCAAACGAAGTTTTAATAGAACTGTGCCAAGATCTGCTCCCTCTTGAACTACCGACTCTTGGATTTGATGAAGTAATGACAAGTAGGAATCTCCAAATCTACGTTGTTTCTATATGTTTATCACGCATAACATTAATTTTTATATTTATTCTACAAATTAGTGAAACTATAAGTCTGGCAAGTATTTTGCCAATTGGTTTTATACGTGTTTCTACAAATATACTTGATAATATCTCTATTTATTAACGAAAAGAGTAAATATTTATCATTTATATTGCTTACTTATAAGTTACGTATATGGTTATATTACGCTTCAAGAATGGCTATGTGTGTGGCAAGATATTTCAAATATCTATTTCCCTGTAAACAAAAACTTAATTTATGAAATCATATCCATCATCTGATGGCTTTTTGTTTGTAAGATATGTCGATTTTGTAGATTATGGAAATTCTGATGTTTATAATAATGAGGGTAGAAACTAAAATCAATAGGAAAAATTCGTCGAAGGGAAATGTAGGCTAATAGGAAATTCAAATTCAAACCCACCGACACTTGTGTACGCCTTACCATCAATCTCTATCCTGCCAAATTCGTATGACTTTATCTTCACTTTATTCCATGTTGATTACTACTTTTTTTCTTCAGTTTCTCGTATATTCTTGATTCCTTCTCTGCCTGTTCGAACATACCGGCTTTTTTGTATACCACACTAAGTTGATTGTGAATCCTGGAATCTTCGGGCATTAACTCAACCGCTTTATTCAATTCGCTTATCGCATCACTGAACATTTTATTGTCATGATAAGCCAATCCGAGTTTGTAATGTACGCCAGATCTCTTTTTCCCCTGTGCCTCAGGAAGCAGCTTAAGAGTAGCCTGGTATTCTGCTATAGCCTTCTCAAACATACCCTGCCTGTAATAAATCAGGCCAAGATTATAATGGACTTCTGACATATCGGGGTCAATCTCTACTGCCATCCAGAACTCATCCGCAGCTTCAGTGTACATCCCCTTCTTTGAATACAACGTTCCGAGACTGTAATGCGCGCGCGCATTCTCTGGCTCTATACTTATAACTTTTTTATAAGCATCAATAGCATCGTCTATCATCCCTTTCTCAGCGTAAGCGTTCCCTAATTCACTATAATTTTGCGTATCAGTAAGTTCATAATCTATTTCTTCCCTGTATTTTTTAACACATTCATTGAATATTTCCGGATTAATTCTGGTAGAAATGGAAAATTCAGCCCTGGCCTTTTCGTCCATACCTCCTCTTTTATATGCACGGCCCAGATTAAAATGCGCCTCTGCATTGGATGGGTTAAATTTTACAGCCTTTTTAAGAGCGTCAATTGCATAGTTATATTGGCCATTATCAAGGTAGTTAACTCCCAGTCTATTATAATGGTCGTCATTTTTACGCGAACAACCAAGAAACAGACAAAAGGTCATCACTACAATAAGACTTCTTCTTGAAAACATTCTGCTATTTTGCATATTTGTAATAAAATTTTGTTTGAAAAAACAAAACGTATAGTATTATAAAACCATGCCCGATTTGCATCAAGAAAATAAAGTATTCATATTAACAGCAATACACAATATATTCCTTGGGTTATTAGACATTCTATACCCGCGTCACTGTTTTGCCTGTGACAGAAGTCTTCATGAAGAGGAAAACAGTTATATATGTGAGAACTGCCTGGAAAAAATAAAAGAAAGTGAGGTCAGACGCTGTGCCAAATGTGGTTTTGGGTTAGGGCCGGGCACAATTTCTTCAGACAAAGGATGCCCTGAATGTGAAAACACTAATCTCAGATTTGAAAAGAGTTTTTTTGTTTCAGACAATAAGGGTCCCCTTAAAAACCTGATCCATCAGTTTAAGTATCATAAACATGTGTGTCTTATAAAACCATTAGGAGATTTATTAATAGGCTTCTTACAGCAAGACATAATTACCGAAATAGACGTTGTTGTACCGGTGCCCCTTCACTGGAAGAAAAAAAAGGAAAGGGGTTTTAACCAATCGGAACTGATGGCTAAAAAGATATGCAAGAAATTATCTTTGCCAATTTCTATCAATAATCTGCGCCGTGTTAAAAATACGTCGTCACAAACCCTGCTCTCACGTTTACAACGCCAGAAGAACGTTAATGGCGCTTTCAAGGTAAAAAATCCTGAAACGTTCCTTAAAAAGAATGTGCTCCTGGTTGACGATGTCTTAACAACGGGGATAACAGCCTCAGAATGTGCGAGAACTTTAAAAAATGCAGGCGCAAAAGAAGTTTATCTGCTGGCACTTGCAAGATCAAGACTGTAAACACATATCTTTCTCCAATTCCTTCATACCATTCCTTCCCAATATCAATATCTTAACCAGAGGGGTACGATGTATGTTCCGTTTCCCAAGCGCCCGAATGTTTTTATTTAACAGAACACACATTGTAATGTACTAATACTGTCAGGAGAACAGCAATGCCAATAACCAGAGAGCTTGAAAATTTAAAGAACCTTGAATCTGTCGGTTTCAGCCATGAACAGGCAGAGACCCTGGCGGACGTTATAGAGAAGCCACATGTCGACAGCCAGGAAAACCTGAAGGAATTTATCCATAACGAACTTCGCACTGAAATAAGCAATCTTCGCTCCGAAATAAGCAGGGAACTCAAAGACTTGCTTATCAAAATTTTAGGTATCATTATAGGAACCGTAGGCATCGCCGTTACTATTCTAAAGCTGTTTCCATAAAATATGTAGAGTGGAGATAGCCAATCCAACCCTTATTCATTCGAATTGCCAAGCTTTAATTTTTCTATACATCTTATAATACATTATTTACTATTTTAGTATAGCTGTAACTAATGACTCCATATATAATAACAATTGTTTGTTTGCATATTTCATATACCAGATGTTCTAAAATCATGTTAATTACTAAATCAATCATACTATTCATACTTGCCGGATTATGCGAGATAGGGGGCGGATACCTCGTATGGCTCTGGCTTCGGGAAGGCAAGAGTATTTTGATCGGTATATTGGGAGGGATAATTCTGGTACTTTACGGAATAATACCGACTCTTCAGCCCGCTCACTTTGGCAGAGTTTACGCTGCTTATGGCGGGGTATTTGTAATAATGTCCATTCTTTGGGGATGGAAGATAGACAAAATAAATCCTGACAAATATGACATTATTGGCGGCATAATATGCCTTGTTGGTGTATTTGTAATAATGTATTGGCCAAGAAATGTTTGATACAACATTACACAACGCTTTTTGTCCCGAAAACCACATTCAGGACTCTTCGTAACTCTATCATTTATCAATCTTCTTAAAAAAACAGTAAATGAACTTTTGTTCTTTATTCCAAGGTGTTATATGCACTTCACTAACACTATTGACGAGCTTAAAAGAATCACCAAACTCGTTTTTCATTTTCTCCAGGCTGTATCGTTCGATATCGAGGCCGCTACATTTAGGGGGGCCATCAATGGCGAAGGCAGCAATAACAATATGGCCTCCGGGTTTTAAAGCCTCTTCCAACCGCCGCATGTACTTAGTTCTATCTTCTGCATCAGTAAGAAAATGAAAAACTGCACGATCATGCCAGAAGTCATATTGGACTGAAAATTCAAACTCTGTTACATCAGCCTCAATCCAACTTACGTTTTCAGCCCGCCTACCCAGCCTCTCTTGAGCATAATGAATCGCTTTTGGTGAAATATCGAGAACAGTTAAATTCTGAAATCCCTGATCTAATAATTTATCCACAAGGACAGATGCGCCACCTCCGACATCAATGATTTTCGCTGCATAGTCTATTTCTGTTGAAGCGATAATCTTCAGAGATACGGTAGGTTCAACTTGATACCAGCTGACTTCAACCGGCTTCTTTTGGCCATAAACATTTTCCCAATGTTTCTTACGATTAAAACTCATTATTTTACCTCCCCTCTTTATAATACTTTGCTCAAAATCATGATTCTCCTTAGAAAAGTTTAGGTAAGAAATTCCCTAGAATGTTACGATTTAATCGCTAGCCTTCACAATTTCATGCATATCTTTCGTTATTGCATGTATATGTGTATTTATGTAATCTGAGCTTTACCGTGTTTTGCAAAGAAATCATTAATAGCCTCCTGCATCATGCTCTGGATAGTCATTTCATTTTCCATTCCGATGAGCTTAAGCTGTTTTATAACGTCAGGATCAAAATAGGCAATGAGAGTCTTTCCCTCCTTTCTGGAAGGCGACAAATCTTTTGTGGAGTAAGCTCTAATAGCAAAATATGCGCTGATAAGTATTATGACTATTCCTATTATCGAAACAACAAATTTATTAATTAAAGGAACTGGGATTTGTAACATACCGGAAGTAAATTGATGAACAGTTTTAAATCCAAAAGGATCACGTATGGCGTAAGACAAAAAGCCAACCCATGAAACGAATTTAGCTATACCCTTAACCATATGACCCGCTGAAATAACGATCACCAACGGTAATGCAAGACTCCTCAGTTTTCGAATAATTCATCAACCAGTTCTTTCGCCTGTATCCTGGCTTCATTTAAAACATCATTACCTTTTTTCGTGATTGTGTAATACTTTCTATTTTTCCCATTTACGTTTTTAATTTTTGATATCAATAAGCCTTTTCCTTCAAGTTTGTGAAAAATTGGATAGAGAGTTCCAAATGAAATTTCGTATCCATGCCGTTTCAATTCATCTGAAAATTTCTGGCCATAAATGGGCTCTTTTGCTGCGTGATAAAGAATATGGATTTTAATGAATCCAAGAAAAAAGTCTCGTAAGGTTTGTTTGACCATTTTTGTTCCTCCGTTTATTACCTATGTTACGAAAGAAATACTTGCAATTGTGATATCTATATACTATATTGCATATCAATATCGAAATACGATATTGATATATAGAAAATGCTTTATTACAAATCAAGAAAAAATTAAGCAGTTAATTTATGGAATATATCATTGTCGGATTTGCAGCCGTTATTGCCTCTGGCCTGACACTTTTTTCAGGATTTGGTTTAGGGACACTTTTG
>Ga0156324_1030_pt1 | contig 34765 bp, 34 predicted proteins | sample RifCSPlowO2_12_FD_107972 | JGI IMG/M metagenome (GOLD analysis project Ga0156324, IMG submission 107972) | Planctomycetes bacterium RIFCSPLOWO2_12_FULL_40_19
ATAACATTATTTAATAGTTAAGTCATTAGGACTTGAACCCTTTTGTAAACAAGGATTGATTTGTATTGTATGAAGTGGCTTTATTTCGACTCTAGCTTTTTTTTTGCAAGACTCAGACTGGTTTTTGTTGATTTTGTGTATGGGTGTTCATTGCCTAATTTCACCCGTAATACTGATAATGCCTTCTCATAATACTCAATCGCCTTGCCGTATTGAGCTAAAGTGTAGAATGATTTGCCTGCATCATTTAAATAGGTTGAGTCAGTACCACCAGCTATGCTGTTGGTACTGACTTCAGATTTCACAGGGCGGGCGCAAAGGAAAACTGAGAGTATAGGGATTATTCTTTATGTTCCGAAATAAAAAGATTTTCAATTTCATTAATAATGTCTGATAACTCCAGATGTTTTGATTCAATAATATTTCCATCTTCAAGGTGTTTATGGCAGGGAAATGTCTTTATATTTTTTGCTCTTGGGTCAGGGGCATTGTCATATCTGAATAAATTATTAGAACCTTTTCTGTAATTATAGGCATATTTGTATTTTCCGATTCCTTTGTCAGTTTTCTCGATAAATTCTTTGAAATCAAGGATAGAACCGTTGCGAAATTCTATGAAGCCGGATATAAAGGCAATCTCATCGGCTTTTCTGTCAATATTCAAATTATAACTTGCTATTAAAGAACAGGAGTTGATGATTGATTCTTGCCTGGTGATGTAATCATTTATATTCAAATGTTATATCCTCAAGAGATTTTAATTTCTCCTGCAGTTTTTTCAATGTTTCAAGCTCTCCTTCCCATTCAACAAGAATTAAATCGTCTACTTTGCCGTAAAAAGAATTTCTGTCAAACTTCCCGTGTTTATTCTCAAAGTCTCTTAATTTAACCTGTGTTCTCTGCGCTGCCTTTCTGAGCATCTCGATTTCTGTATGTATAGCTTCCTTTATCTTCTTTTTTGTCCAGTTATTGTCTGTCTCAACAGTAAGTTTTGTCATTTCTGCCGCCTCCTTATTCTATAATGTTAAACTTGACCCGAACGAATCTGAAAAAGTTTAGTTTTACGGCTTGCTTTTGAATTTCTTAATACGGCATTTTTATTAAAGAAAAGATATGCTTCCTTTTTGGGATATCTTCTTTAGCCCCGAGAATATAAATATTACGACCTTAATAGGGCTATTAAACCCTTTTTATAGTCTTTCAGGCTTTTTTAGAATAGATAATTAAAATGTGATAAAAGCGATTCTTAACTGCTTCTTGTTCAGGGATATTATAAAAGAGTGGGGTTGTTTTGCAATAAAATTCATCTGGGAAAATTGGACGTTGATATACGCAGATGAACACGGAGGGTATAGGCAAAAAGACGGAAACAAGAAAGACAAATTCCGAGAATCAATGACTAATGAACAGACTAGCTAATCAAGCCGAAATATTCCTTGCCATCTCTATGCGTTTGGATATGGGCGGATGACTGTAAAAGAGTAATTCTACAAGTCTGTTTGGGGTTCTGTCTGCCAGGTTCTGTTCTGCCAGTTTGTCCATTGTAGAGATAAAGGCCTCCGGATCATTGGTCTTCTCAATCGCATATCTGTCACACGCCCTTTCAAACCTTCGGCTAATTGCATTCTGAATCGGCATCAGTATGAAACCCAAAACTCCCAAAACCATGCATATAACAGGAAATGCGGCGATATCATGTATACTTTGATATCCAAATACCACTATCAGTTTTGACAGCACATAATGGCATAACGCAAACCCTAAACCACCTGTAATTGTACCAATCACTAACATTTTCCATATATGACGATAAACGTGATGACCCAACTCGTGAGCAAATACGGATTTTATCTCAGCCAATGAATACGAGTCCAACAGTGTATCGCCCAGAAGCACTCTTCTGGTGCTTCCCATACCGGCAAGTGCGGCGTTTGCCTTCTTTGTATTTTTGCTTAGGTTAATCTTATAAACCCCCTGAATATTGATTCCCGTACCTTCTGCAAGTGATTCCAAACCCTCCGTAATCTCCTCATTTTCTATGGGCACGCTTTTGTAAAACAGGGGAAAAACAAGAACGGGAGCAAGTTTTGCCATAATAATTGAGAAAAATATCCAGATAATGGTAACAAATATCCACCATGTGTTTGGGAAATTTCTGAGAAATATATACATTATCTCAACCAGAAGAACAAGAAGCGCCAGTGATATCAGAAACTTCTTTATTTCGTCCTTTACCCACCCAAGAAATTTCTGATTTGATAATTTAAAGATGTGTTCTAAAACAAAGCCTCCATAAAAACTCAAGGGGATTGTGATAATATCAATAATTATTACAAAGACTAAAATATAAAGCGCTATCAAGAGGTATTGATTGACCGTAATTAGTGAGATAAGATGTTTCAGGATGTTTGAGCCAAACAGGCACATGAACACTAAATATATCAGCGCTACTATTATGCCGTTAATGGCTAATATATGTTTTTGCAAAGAATATTTCTTTGATAATTCTATGGATTGATTTTTTATGTTATCAGACATTTATTTCTGCCACTAAGTCACAAAATGATGGTTAGTAGATAAAAGTAACGATGCCTACCGATACATTACTAGATTCCCGATCGGTGTCGGGAATGACAAAATGAAGCTTAGCACTGCCAGCGGGGCTTTGCGGTGAATTATATGTTTTCTTCCTCCAGGAATACTTCTACTTCCCTGAAATCGGGAATTGCCGTCCTGCCCCCAACCTTTCTGCACTTGAGTGCTGCCGTTGCAGAGGCAAATCTCATTGTATTATTCAAATCCCATCTCTGCAGCAATCCAAATATGAATGCGCCATGAAATACATCGCCACACCCGGTTGTGTCTACAGCCTTAACCTTGAACGCCGGTTGGTAAAAATAGCTTTTTTTAGAAACACTTATACTTCCCTTTTCGCCCAGAGTTACTATTACGGCCCTGGCGCCAACTTCCAACAGCTCCATTGCAGCTGCTTTGGGATTGTTACCATTGTAATATTGCCTGGCAAAATCTTCAGAAGCAATAAAGTAATCAGACATTTTGATAAGTTCCAGAGAACCCTCCCTCATGCTGCCCGCATCCACGACAACCGTTACTCCCGCATCTCTGGCGCATTTAGCAGCCTCAAGGGAACAGTCTTTCATAAGTCCATCCAGGTGCAATACTCTTGCTGTGCTTATCAAATTCCTGTTCACCTCGTCCGGTCTTAATGGTGTAACGGTTGCTTCAGACCAGAAAATAGTTCTCTTTCCGGTTTCCTTTTCTATTGCGATAAAAGCAAATTGAGATCTTTTGCCCTTTTCGACAACAATATTGTCTATATTTACAAATTCGCTTGTTAAGCTTTCTTTAATAAGGTCACCAAAATAATCGTCAGATATCTTCCCGATAAATGCAGTTCTGGCTCCCAGCCTGGACAACGTAACCATAGCCGTTGCCACCGGTCCTCCACCCTGAACAGTGAGATCTCTGACTTCCTCCTTCTCGTTGATATCCGGATATTGTCCAACAACCCCCAGATAATCAACACAGCATTGCCCTAATCCAACGACATCATAAGTCAAGGGTTTTGCCCATCTCTTCCTTCATATATCAGCCCCAAATCTTTTATCATTTGTAAATCATCAACCGGAGCCTTACCCCTCGTAGTAAGGTAATCCCCTATCATTGTGCTGTTAGCCCCTGCGTAAAACATCCAGCTCTGCACGTCACGCAGATTCTCTTCTCTGCCTCCCGCAACCTTTAACTCTTTATCAGGAAATATATGACGGAAAACAGCTATAATTTTTAAAATCTCCATAGGTTCTAAAGGACTTTCCAGAGAGGAGGGCGTTCCCTTTACCGGACTAAGGAAATTCAGAGGTATTGCGTCTACATCAAGCTCTTTCAGCCTGAAAGCCAGGTCTAACCTGTCTTCAGCGCTCTCACCAACGCCAAAGATCCCACCGCTGCAAATCTTCAGACCCGCTTCTTTTGCAACCTTAATTGTCTCCACTCTATCCTTATATGTATGCGTTGTGCAAATATTTGGATAGTATGCCTCTGATGTTTCAAGATTGTGGTTAATCATCTCTACTCCACTTGAAACCAGCTTCTTAGCCATTTTACTCGTAATTGTACCTATTGACGTATGAATGGGAGGGCCATCTTTCTTCGATAATTCATATGCGTCTTCACATATCCTGTCGAAATCGTCACTGCCATCCAGACTATATCCACTTGTTACAACACCGACACAATTTGATTTATATTTCTTTCCTCTTTCTACTGCCCCCGCAATCTGCTCTTTTTCCACTAATGGAAAATTTGATATATCCGTTTGGTAACGACTGGATTGAGAGCAGAATCTGCAATCTTCGGGACAACTCCCCTGCCTGGCGCTTATTATTGAACACAAACTGATTACGTTTTTAAATGAATTGTATCGTATACGGTTTGCCCAATAAAGCAGGTCATATATTTCATTCCCGCTTATCCCCATCAGGAAATGAGCTTCATCACAGGATATTCCTTTTCCCTGTAGCACTCTATTTGCAATCTTTTCTATCTTTGTATTCATGTAATAAAGGTAGATTCGCCCTGCGGTGTAATATAGTAGCTCTGCTCCACAGGGCTTAATCCACCCTACACGTTATATTAATTAGAATTCGTTTGTAGATATTTATTGCTGTTGTAGAGTTTTGTACTCTTTACTAATTTTGTTCCACACAATCTCAGGGCGGTCGGAGCTGATATATGTCATACAGGCGCCCCCCTCAAAACACCAGGCGGCAATATTTCTCACCCCTGAATCAAAAGCCGTCTTAATGGCAGTAGATACCTCTTCTTCTCTCCCTTCCGGAACCCTGAACCCCTGTATCCATATCTGAGGTTCTTTGTTGTGAGTTTCACACAGGCGTACTACCTCACGGGAAACTTTCTCTACAAAATCATTCACATTTTCTTTATAAGCAAACCAATATGGATCACTTCCAAATATATCAATGTTTTTTAACTTAACCAGTTTTTCCCACTGATATATCCCATATTTAGGCTCGCTTATTGGGAAAACACAAACTGCATTCTTTAATCCTTTTTGTGAAGAAATATCTGATAAATATTCTAAAAAATTCAGGATAGTTTCCTGTCTGAACTCCATTACTTGATCCGTAAACTCCAGGGGCATTTCATATCCATAACAGTTTTTAAAGATGTCTTTGCACGTATTACACGTACACCCCCATATTATTTTTGTTTTAGCAAACAATTCAGTAAATTCTCCATAGAACAGATGAGGCTCATCCCAAAAGACGCCTTCCGCCCCTGTACTTGCCGCATGTTCTACCCACTGAGACATCTTTTCTCTGAAGGCTCTTGAATTTATGCACGCCTTATTTACATTAATTTCGCCTTCTGCAAAACTCAGCTTCTGCCTTGCTTCCGGAAACAGTTTTACAAACGTAGAAAATGATTCGCCGCCAAAAACCCTGCCAATCCCCCATGGATCGAGAAAGACCTCCAACCCAACCTCCCTGCTCACTTTAACTATGTCAACCATGGTTTGAGAATGATAAGTAATATCGTGTTCACTCATAGTATGAACAACACTATTACACCCATCATTTATCATTTTCTCCATGTCAGTTCTGACATGTTTTAATGTCCTGTTACCAAAATAACTGGCACCTAATTTCATTTATACTAAGCCTCTCTTAATACTTTGAATAAATTTAACACCCTGCTGGCTAACTACTATAATCACGTGTAGCGGAAACCTTGCTGCCCGAAAGACAGGTCAGGCGGGCAGGTTTTCACCTCCATGCGTTTGGTAAGCATAAACGATCATAAAAAAATAATAGTACTTCTAAGAAATAATTCTGTCAAGAGAATCTATATCGATGGGTTATACATTAATATAAATTTATACTTGAATTAAATAATTACATTTGATATAAGATGGCTGTAAAAGGTTCTGCAGTGTACGTGATAGAAGCAAAATATTTTTAAAACCTACAAGCGTCTAACAGGGAGCTTTTTTTGGCTGGCCTTTTTCTTTACTTAATGTGGAGAATGGTTAACAAAGGGTGCCCACCTTGAAAAAGGGTTGACGAAAAAATTCTTCACACGGCATTAGCGGAGCCTTTTATTCTTATATCAATTCTTTCATTCAGTACATTTTAATGCCCACACAAGTACAAAAATGGTTGCGTAAAACAGGAATGTAAATTCTGTATTAGAGTATACTGCAATCTCACATACCCAGGATTTGAAAATACACTTAATAAAATACTGAAAAAGCAATCAAAACAGCATCAAAATAATTCCAAAGATTATTATAAAAAGTACTTGACAAATCTAAATAACACAATTATATTATTGGTGTTTTATACATCTATTTTACATCAAAAGAAGTATTCAACATCCCCTGGCACAGAATCTTACAAAATTCTTAATTTCTGCGTATTCATGAGAAATTAAAATATCTGGTGCTAAAATACAAAAGTAAAGTGAATCCTGGAAACTTGTAAATCAGTACTATTCTGCATATTAGAACAAATGAGTTGATAAAACATAAGCAAAGATCACCAGAAAACCTTTTCTAGTAGAATCCTCTCTAAATAATTGCTTATTTCCAAATAGATGAATAACTCTTAAAATCAGTATCGACTATTCAAATCTCATTTAGCCATACATAAGTGTCAAAGAATTTCTTTATTATAGATGGACATTCGCAATTATACCAGGCTTACTATGCAATCACTGGATTAACGACACCATCAGGTCAACCAATTAATGCAGTGTATGGTTTTACGAGGATGTTACGTAAAATTCTGAAGGAGGACAAGCCCTCTTACATGGCAATAGCTTTTGATTCCAAGGGACCTACATTCAGACACTTAGAGTATAAAGAATATAAAATTCACAGAAAAACTACGCCGGACGACCTGATCTCTCAAATACCTCTTATGTATGACGTAATAAATGCCTACAATATACCATTTTATGCTATTCAGGGCTACGAAGCTGATGACATAATAGGAACCATTTCCAAGAAATTGTCTAAAGGGAAGATTGAATGTACTATTATAACAACAGACAAGGATATGGAACAGTTGATTGATAAATATATAAAGATTTTCAACCCCAGAAAGAAAGAGATAAATGATTTAGAGAAGATGCGTAAAGAAAAGGGAATTGAACCGGAAAATGTTATAGACATTCTGGCTCTCGGGGGAGACTCCAGCGATAATATCCCCGGTATTCCCGGTATCGGCTATAAGACTGCTTTAAATCTCATTAGAGAATGGAAATCATTGGAAAATGTATTAGCAAATGTTGACAAAATAAATGGCAAGAAAAAGCAGGAAAACTTATTGAAGTATATAGAGTCGGCCAGGCTCTCTAAAAGACTGGCAACTATAAATACAGAAGTCCCGTTGGATTTTAGTCTCGAATCCTGCCGTTTGACAAATTTCGACAATATCAAGCTTAATGAATTATTTACCAAATACGGCTTTAACTCATTCCTTACTGAAAATCATGATAATTGAATGAAGCAAAGGGTGAAGGTAATTGGTATCGCTGGTGGTATAGCAAGTGGAAAAAGTACAACAGCAAAAATGCTGGAATCATTGGGAGCAAATATTATCGACGCTGACAAGATTTGCCATCGGCTCATTAATACTAAAGATATAGTACAAAAAATCACTGATAGATGGGGAGATCATTTAAAAGACGAGCATGGTAAAATAGAAAGGCACAAACTCGGGAAAATCGTATTCGCAGATAAAAAAGAGCTATCCGCATTAAATAAAATAATACACCCAAAGGTAATAAATCGAATTAAAAGCCGAATTGCTAACCTTAAGGACAAAGCGACAGCAAAGGCAATAGTTCTAGATGCCGCTCTGTTAGTGGAATCAAACTTAATAGACATCTGTGACATTATGCTATTTGTCAATACCAAAAAGAGTACATGCAAGACAAGAGTACAAAAAAGTCGAAAGTGGCCTTTAGATGAAATAACCAAAAGAGAAAAATTCCAAGATTCATTACGGAGAAAAAGGGAAATTGCAGACATTGTTATTAACAATAACCAGTCTCAAGCGGATACATTAAAACAAGTTAAAGATTTTTGGCGTCAATTTATAACTAAAAAGTAATTTGGAGAATAACATGGTTTCAACAAAGACTAGTAAGAAAGCAAGTGCAGCTACCGCAGAGAAGGATATCAAGGACATTAAGGATACGATGGATACTAATGATACTAATGAAAAGTATGAAGAAATTAAGAAAGGTGATATGCATATCACCGCATTGCAGAAAATGACAATAAAAGAGCTTCAAGATACAGCTAAAAAGGAAGGCATCAAGGAGTGCTCCGGCCTTAAAAAACAAGAATTGATTTTTAAAATACTTAAGGAGCGTGTAAATCAAAATGGCCTTATGTATGGAGAGGGGGTAGTAGAGGTATTACCTGAAGGGTTCGGGTTTTTACGTTCTCCAGACTATAATTATTTACCATGCCCTGATGATATATATATTTCACCGTCACAAATAAGACGTTTTGGCATAAGAACCGGTGCAATAATTTCCGGGCAAATACGGCCTCCTAAGGAAAACGAAAGATATTTTGCCCTGCTCAGAGTAGAGGCCATAAATTATGAGAATCCGGACCGCCTGAATGAAATGATCGTCTTTGATGATTTAACGCCACTACATCCTAATAAACGTCTTTTGTTGGAAGTAAAGAAAGACGAAGTAGAGATGAGAATAATGGACCTTGTTACTCCGATAGGAAAAGGACAGCGTGGTTTGATCGTTGCGCCTCCCCGCACGGGAAAAACTGTTCTCCTTCAGGAAATTGCAAACAGTATTACAAAAAACCACCCTGAAGTCTACCTGATAATTCTCTTAATTGATGAACGACCGGAAGAGGTGACTGAGATGGCCAGAGCCGTCCGGGCCGAAGTAATTGGTTCAACTTTTGATGAACCGGCAAGTCGTCATGTTCAGGTCGCTGAAATGGTGATAGAAAAAGCCAAACGTATGGTAGAATACAAAAAAGATGTTGTAATATTACTTGACTCCATCACACGCCTTGCAAGAGCATATAATACTGAAATCCCGCATAGTGGAAAGATATTATCAGGTGGTGTTGATGCGAATGCGCTTCAGAAACCCAAACGATTCTTTGGCGCTGCAAGGAATATTGAAGAAGGCGGAAGTTTGACAATAGTTGCTACAGCACTCATAGATACCGGCAGCAGAATGGACGAGGTTATCTTCGAAGAGTTTAAGGGTACTGGCAACATGGAATTACACCTGGACAGGAGACTGGCAGATAAAAGGCTATTCCCTGCAATAGACATCAACAGATCCGGAACAAGGAAGGAGGAGTTAATACTTGATCCTGATGAACTGAAAAGAGTATGGTTGTTACGAAGGGTTCTGAATGAAATGAATCCGGCAGATGTATTGGAATTACTAATCAGCAGACTGACAAAAACTCAGACAAATGCCGAATTCTTAATGAGCATGAATCTAAAAAGGTAATAGTCTAGAGTCTACGACTCAGAGAGGTTGTTACTGGTTTAAAACTCAAAGAATTATTTATAACTGCCGATTGAGTATTTCCCTTGCTTTTACTCATCAAATATACCATCAGTATAGAAATGTCTGCAGGAGACACTCCGGAAATACGCGAAGCCTGCCCCAGTGAAACAGGGCGAAATCTGGCTAGCTTCTGCTGAGCTTCTTTCCTTAATCCCTGTATACTGTCATAGTGGAAATGTGAAGGAAGTGAAAGTTTTTCCATCTTTTTAAACTTTTCGATTTGCTGTTTTTGTCTATTAATGTAGCCTTCGTATTTCGCCTCTATTTCCACCTGTTCCTGCACAAGAACCGAAATACTTCTTGCCCTTAGGTCACTATCGACCTCTAACAAATCATTAAAGCTTATATTGGGACGCCTCAAAAGCTTTAATAATGAATCTTCCCCGTTCTTTTTGCGCTCAAGATATTCTCTTGTCTCTGAAATGTTTTTCTCTTTCTCCAATAACCCACCCCATTGATCACTACTAATCAAACCATACTGATAGCCGTATCTCATGAGTCTTCTATCGGCATTATCATGTCGAAGAACAAGTCTATACTCGGCTCTGGAAGTAAACATTCTATACGGCTCTTGCGTACCTTTTGTAACTAAATCATCAATCAGAACACCAATATAAGCTTCGGAACGATCAAGGATAAAAGGTTCGCATCCCCGGATTTTCAACACAGCATTTATTCCAGCCATAATTCCCTGCGCAGCCGCCTCCTCATAACCTGAAGTACCGTTTATCTGCCCTGCCAGGAAAATATTTTCAACATCCTTTGCCTCCAGTGAAGGCTTAATCTGAGTGGGCGGCACATAATCGTATTCTATCGCATATCCGTAACGTGTAATATCTGCATTTTCTAATCCCCTTATTGAATGAATCATTGCTTCCTGAACATCAAACGGAATACTGGTAGATATGCCATTACAATACACCTCTGTGGTGTCATGCCCTTCTGGTTCAAGAAATATTTGATGATGATCTTTATCTGGAAATCTGGTTATTTTGTCTTCGATGGAAGGACAATATCTCGGTCCTACAGCCTTGATCTGTCCCGTAAAGATTGGAGAACGATCAAGGTTTGATTTTATGATCTCGTGTGTTATGTTGTTCGTGTGAGTTATATAGCATTTGATCTGAGGTCTTAGAATCTTCTTAGTTGAAAAAGAAAATACTGTAGGATTCTCATCACCATCTTGTGCCTGCAATATATCATAATTTATCCTGCTGCCGTTAAGACGTGGTGGTGTCCCTGTTTTAAGCCTATCAATCTTGAAACCTAAATTCTGCAAACTGCCCGATAATTTTTCGGCAGACGGTTCGCTGGATCTTCCTCCTTTCGACTGGGAGTTGCCAATGTGAATTAATCCATTAAGAAACGTACCGGTTGTAATAATTACGGCCTTAGACCTGTACCTTGTCCCGCTTTTACCGATTAAACCCAGGATTCCATTATCATGAATTATAATTTCTTCAACGCAATCCTGGCGTAATGAGATATTGGCCTGCTCTTCCAGTCTCCTTTTCATCGTCAACTGATACAGTCTTTTGTCCGCCTGTGCGCGAGGCGACCGTACTGCGTGTCCTTTACTTGCATTAAGAAGTCTGAACTGTATGCCGGTCGCATCAATTACCTTCCCCATTTCACCGCCAAGGGCATCCACTTCACGCACTAATTGACCTTTTGCAAGCCCGCCAATTGCAGGGTTGCACGACATTTGAGCTATAGTATCAAGATTCATGGTCAACATGGCTGTCTGCATACCCATTCTTGCAGATGCCAATGCCGCCTCACATCCGGCATGACCACCGCCAACAACAATAACATCATAATTAATATACATCATTTTGCCTTCTGTACCACCCGTTTCTCTCTAATCACAGTAACCGTAACTTCTCCAGGATATTCAAGTTCTTCTTCTATTTCTTTTGCTATATCATGGCAAATTTTTGAGGCCGATTTATCACTAACCTTGTCTGGATGAACGATCACCCTTACTTCTCTGCCAGCCTGTATTGCATAGGCGCTTTCAACTCCACCAAAAGACATTGCCACACTTTCCAACTTCTCCAGCCGTTTAACATACTTCTCAAGAGTTTCCCGCCTTGCCCCCGGCCTGCTGGCCGAAATTGCATCTGCCGCATTTATCAATACAGAATAAACCGTTTCGGAAGGCACTTCTTCATGATGCGAAGCAATCGCATTTACAACCTCAGGTTTTTCATCATATCTTTTAGCAATATCCGCCCCTACAAGAGCGTGAGTACCTTCAACATCTGAACTAACGGCCTTACCAATGTCATGCAGAAGACCGCATCTTCTTGCAATCTGTGCATCCAGTTTTAATTCACCTGCCATGATACCCGCTAAATTAGATACCTCTATAGAATGCTGAAGCTGATTCTGCCCGTAGCTGGTACGATATCTTAGCCGGCCTATTAAATTGATGATTTCTGAATGCAAATCATGTATTCCCAACTCGAAGCTCGTCTGTTTCCCGGTTTCCTGAATAATCTGTTCAATATCTTTTTCTGTCTCCTGTACTACTTCTTCTATCCGTGCAGGATGAATTCTACCATCCAGGATTAATTTCTTCATCGCCAGCCTGGCAACCTCCCTGCGAACACCGTCAAATCCTGAAAGAACTATGATTCCAGGGGTATCATCAACGATTACGTCAATTCCTGTTGCTTTTTCAAAGGCACGAATATTTCTACCTTCACGGCCAATAATCCTCCCTTTCATTTCGTCACCGGGTAATTCAATCGTACTTACAACATTATCGACCGCGTTATTTGCCGCACATCGCTGTATGGCAGTACACAATATTGAAACTGCATTCTTTTCGGATTCCTCTTTGGCTTTTTTTGTGTACTTTTCTATTAAGTGGACACATTCCTTTTCAAGTTCTTTTTCCAGGCGGCTCAACAATAGTTTTTCAGCTTCTTCTCCGGTCAACCCTGAAACTCTAAAAAGTGTATTTTTCCCTTCCTGAATAAGGTCTTCAAGCTGTAATTCTTTTTTTCCAAGTTCTATTTCTTTGTTTGATAAATTAGAAGCCATACTTTCAATGTATTTCTCCTTTTTTGTAAGTATATCTATCTTTCTCTCCAAATTGTCTTCTCTTTTACTCAAACGCTTTTCCAGGTGACGTAATTCTTGTCTTGATTCCTGCGTCTCTTTCTCAAAAATCTCTTTCCTTTTGTACAAATCTTCTCTGGCTGTAATGTTGGCGTTTTTTAATATCCTCTCCGCCTCTAATTTTGCTTCTTTAATCACGTTCCTGGAGGTTCTCTCCCTGCTAACTTGACGTAACTTGAAAAACAGATAACATATTAAAAAACCAAATGTTATGCAAACAGGCAATACAAATACATAAAATAATTTTGGTATTTCAGTGAAAATATGGATAGGTCATCACCGCCTTTTTTAAAAATAGACAATTAAAAAGATTTCTGGAGATTCAATTGAAGATTCTATAGATTCTCAGAATAAAAGAATTGAGGTATGGAAGAATACTAACGGCAAGATTTATAGTCGTCCCTTGTGCTCTAACGAAACGATTTTAACTTGGAATAGTCTTAAGATTTCCTGGAAATGATTCTAGCTATAAAAAATAAACTATATCTACCTGAATACACGGATAAGCTATACAAAATAAGTTATCAACACACTCAGGATATTACATAAAGTTCCTTTTTTTATAAAAAAATTCAAGATAAAAATTTAATCCAAAGGCTAATGCAATGATATAAGTAATTTTCATCTTAATGGAATTCATTTTAAGACCAATAAATATATCCAAAACTCATTCCTCGTTAAAACAAAAAAAGCTTTCTTTCCTCAATTCTTCTTTCGTATAAGACAAATCTATATATACACTTTAACTAACACCAATATTTTATGCTATATAAACAAGAATAGAAATTTTTGCATTAAATACTCAAAAACTATCGCATAACTCTGGTGCCAGATATTTCATAAAAATGTATTGTGAATATATATTACAAACAAACGGAAGTCAAGTAATTTAAAACAGATAAATTAGTTTTATACGAATAGAGCAATCTTTTAATAGCCACATGACATCCAAAAGTCAGATTATTTTAGTTCTTATCTAGCGACGTCCTCTGGTAGTCATCTGGTACATAAACAAGAAAACAACAAAAGCTAAGATACCACCAACAAATATGTAAACCGTAATTTTACCGGTAACGGCATAAACATTGGATGTCCCTATACTGATTAGGGCAGCAATACCTATACAAAAAAAAGTTGTCAGGAGTGTATAAAACACTCTTTTTTTCATTCTTTTTCTCTTATGGATATGATGGTAATATTTTGGTCTTCTATGCTTTTCTGACATTTTTACCATATTGAATACTCCACTTTGGGGAACATTGACTAACAATAGAAGCTATAACTTTTACTCCCGATTTGGAAAAAGCGCTTTTGTGTTTAATCCAGAAAATATACATAATAGCGCCATATGTCAATAATAAACAGATATAAATTTTACGCTTACTTAATGTGGTGCAGTATAAAAAAGGGTTATTCAACATAAATATTTAGTCGTTTACACTATCACTATTATAATCTACAATAATGTTAATTATGGACAAATCGTTAGTAGACATATTCTGGGTCTTGATATGGTAAAATCAAACAAAATACAAAAAAAGGGCATAAGATAAATGTCAAAGGCAAAGATTATGATTGTTGAAGATGAGTGGATTACTGCTGAAGATATAAAAATGAGATTACAGGCTTTGGGATATACTGTTTCCTCCCCGGCATCTACAGGAAAGGAAGCGATTCAAAAAGCTAAGGAAGATAAGCCTGATTTAGTGCTGATGGACATTGTGTTAAAAGGTGAGATGGATGGGATTGAAGCGGCAAGTCAAATCCACACATGTTTGGATATACCCATTATCTATCTGACAGCTTATGCCGATGAAAAGATACTGGATCGGGCAAAAATAACAAAACCGTCTGGATATATCGTCAAGCCTTTTATAGATGAAGACTTGAAAATAGCTATTGAGATAGCTCTTTACAAACACAAGTCCGAAAAAGAAAGAAAAGACTAACCCGCCTGTACCTATTCGGGCAGGTACAAGAACTCCGTGATGCAATCTGTATAGAAGAGTTCCATTCTTGTGTATATGCTACCTTTCAGACTTTAAACTGGCTATCTCCTGTTGCAACTTTTTCAGCTCCATTTCCAACATACCTTTGTGAGCAAGCTCCTGATTAGCAACTTTAATGAACATCCTTCTACTACCCTCATGTTCTATGGAATTTGCAAGTTCCAGGTAAAATTTATAACTTGACTCCTCCTTAGGAATTGCAATGATCAATACTTCTACTACTTTTTCAATCTCTTTAATTCGTTCCTGTAAACTTTTAATTTGATCCTTCATAGATCGCCCTCCTTAATTAACCTGCCCGAATAGGTACAGGCGGGTAAGATAAGAAATCATGACAGTTTTTCAATGAGGCAGTCCGTAAACTAGCTTGCCACCCAAATGCCCCAGATAGCCGACAAGTGGTAAGATGGAAATGTTTAGAATAATGAATACGACATTGAGGACACCTGTATTGTCCAGTATCCCGGGGTAAAACCAGTCCCAAGTAGTACATAGTCCCCCAACTAAAATCAATATTCGCCCGTAACGGATTTTGCTAATGAAGATATGTGTTCTTACACCCCTGTATTTCTTTTTCCACTCATGGATTCCGGTAAAATGTGAAATCGGCGTAAAAAAAGTTGCTATTATCATGAGGTAGAAATATGAATTGTGGAATGAATCCTTATCTGAAAGCAGAGCAAGGAAAAGAAAAAAAATCGCTACAGGGTAGAGGGCGGCCGGGAAGTGAACGAACATCGCATGAAAAGGAATATTAAATAAGCCAATTTTTATTTTTGTCTTTTCTGGAAAGATTTTTTTTAGAATTTCAGCCCAATTTGTTCTCATGATCAATTTCAGGTAAAACCTGTTTTCCCTATTGCTGTTTTTTAATTAAAAAATATTTTACTTAAAAATCCTTTATAAATGTAGTAAAAAACTTATGAGATAGTACGGTAGGCGGGGTGACATATTTGTTTTTATATCTCTATGTATCCTGATATTTATTCTTCCAGAAGCAAGAACATAAGCTACTTTTAAAACTTTTTGCGCCTTCGTTGGTAAGTTTTGAAATTCCGATACCGCAAACTAAACTAATCACGAAAAATTATCTTGCCTTTCTTTCTATGTACCGTTTATCATTATTACTTAAAAGCTAAGGTTACTTGTACAGTTAGAATTGTACTACAAAAATAACTATAAGAAGTAAGTAATGGACAAATCGTCAGTCGATATCTTTTGGGTCTTGATATGTGCGGGCCTGGTGTTTTTAATGCAGTCAGGTTTTACTTGTCTGGAGTCTGGACTGACACGGTCAAAGAACAGCATAAACGTTGCCATAAAGAACATAACCGATTTTGGAATATCTACCATCTTGTTCTGGGCGATTGGTTTCGCACTGATGTTCGGAACGTCATACAACGCATGGATAGGATCAACAGGATTTCTTTTGCCTCTTGAAGAAGGGACATGGCCTACTACATTTTTTCTATTTGAGCTTATGTTCTGTGCCACAGCAGTGACGATTGTCTCAGGAGCCACAGCGGAGCGACTGCGGTTCAGAAGCTACATCATCGCATCGATTATACTATCCGGCCTGATATATCCGACCTTTGGTCATTGGGCCTGGAACGGCTCCCAAAATGGTATATCCTCTGGTTGGCTTGGAATGTTGGGATTTGTAGATTTCGCCGGTTCAACCGTGGTTCACAGTGTCGGGGGATGGGTTTCCTTAGCAACATTGCTGATTATCGGTCCCCGCGAAGGGCGTTTCCCTAAGGGTGGAGTTCACAAAAAGATTCATGGCAGCAACCTTCCCTTATCTGTACTAGGCGCATTTCTTCTGTGGAGCGGTTGGTTTGGGTTCAATGGTGGTAGCACCCTTGCCTTTAACGACAGGGTTGCAGGAATCATTATAAACACATTTTTGGCTGGCTCTACAGGTTCTATGGTTACGCTTGCTATTGGATGGTTGCTTCGGCGGCGCCCTGATCCAGAACTACTGATCTTCGGTTCTATAGCAGGTCTTGTGGCCATCACTGCCCCGGCACATGCTGTAAATGCAATATCGGCCATAGCCATCGGAGGAATCGGTGGAATTGTGATGCTAGGTGTGGAATATCTTTTGGAATATCTGCACATCGATGATGCTGTGGGAGCCATTCCCGTGCACCTGGGCGCTGGGATCTGGGGCACACTTGCTGTTGCTATCTTTGGCGAAACAGAACTCCTGAACACAGGACTCAATCGTTGGGATCAACTTCTGACACAGGTTATAGGTATAGGTGTATGCTTCTTATGGACATTCGGCACGTCTTTTTCGTTATTTCTATTAATAAACCGCTTTCTCCCATTTCGAGTTACGCCTGAGAACGAATATATCGGCCTTAATGTCTCTGAACATGGGGCTACCACAGAACTCCTGGATATGTTCAGGACTATGGATGCACAGGCTAAGACGGGAGACATGAGTCTCCGTGTACCGGTGGAACCTTTCACGGAGGTTGGCCAGATTGCTGAGCGTTACAACATTGTCATGGATGCCCTTCAGAAAGCTACTGCCAGGACCGAAGCCTCTCTTGAAGAAAAAGAAGTGCTTCTGCGAGAGATACATCATCGGGTCAAGAACAATATGCAGGTTATTTCCAGCTTGCTTCGGCTTCAGTCCAGAAATGTCAGGGATGAACAACAGATAGAAATGCTCAAGGAAAGCCAGAACCGAATAAAAGCGATGGCTCTGATTCACGAGAAACTTTACGGGTCAAAAGACCTGGCAAACATTAATTTCAACGATTACATTAAGAATCTTGTTAATGACTTGTTTTTATCTTATAAGGTGAGTGCTGGCAAAGTCTCACTGAAGATGAATATTGAAGCTGTTTCCTTTGGAATTGATACTGCTATACCCTGTGGATTAATAGTCAATGAACTGGTATCCAATTCACTGAAATACGCATTTCCAAAGGGGAAAGACGGTGAGATTAAAATATCCCTGCATAAAATTGCAGATTTGAAGTCCGACATGTATGAGTTAACAGTCAGCGACAACGGTACCGGTATACCTGGAGATTTGGATATCAGAAAGACCGAATCTCTAGGGTTACGGCTGATTACAAATTTAGCTGAAAATCAACTTCAGGGCAAAGTTGAACTAAACAGAAACGAAGGAACAGAATTTCAAATTAAATTCAAGGAAGCAAAATATAAAGAAAGGATATAAGACATGACAAAGGCAAAAATTATGATTGTAGAAGATGAATGGGTTACTGCTGACGATATTAGGATGTGCTTGCAGAGTTTGGGATATACAGTTACCTCTGTAACGTCTTCGGGAGAAGAAGCTATTCAAAAGGCAGAGAATGATAGGCCGGATTTAGTGCTAATGGACATTATGTTAAAGGGTGAGATGGATGGGATTGAAGCAGCCAGACAAATCCGTTCTTGCTATGGCATACCTATTGTCTATCTCACCGCTTATGCCGATGAAAAGATACTGGAGCGGGCCAGTATAACAGAACCATTTGGATATATTGTTAAGCCTTTTGTAAACGAAGACTTAAAGATAGCAATCGAAATAGCCCTTTACAAGCATAGAGTAGAAAAAGAAAGAAAGAGGCTCATTGAAAACCTCCAGGATGCACTCCCCAGGATCACGACATTATCAGGCTTACTCCCCATCTGCCCTTCCTGCAAAAAGATACGAGATGCCGAAGGTAATTGGAAATAAAAACCCGGACTTTTCACCCGGTTGTATTTGGATTGCTTATTTGAGATTCGATTAACTCTTAACTGTTGCTGCCAAATCTACTGTATCTTGCTCATTAGTTGATTGATATTCATATCTGGCAATGAGAGCATTTGCATATTCTACATGTGACCACATAAGCGGTATGGCAAATTGGATAACGGTTTTCTTCTCCTCGTAAATATCCCTTCTAATCTTATCGTAGCTTTTTTTCATGAAGAAAAGCTCCTCTACAATAATGTCATATGAGAGATTAGGAATCAGGATTTCAGGGTGGAATTCTTTCTTTGCATCAAGCCCCACTTCCCATTCCAGGCGGATAAACTCTTCAAACCTTCTTTTCGTACTCAAATGTTCGGGGATAAATCCTTCTACGGTTCTATATTTGTCAATTTGATCTAAAATAGTATCCCCTCTCTCCACCGCTCCCGTTTTATAACAATACTGCGCCAGCATTGCAGTATATTGAATCCAAGGTCCGTTTCCTGCATGTATATGTGTTTCAATATCTTCTGTAAAAGGAAGATACCTTTGCAGCATGCCAAGTTCAGAGTCCCAGAGATTCTCTACCATGAAGTTGACAGAATTAGTAATAATATCAGGATTCTCATCCAGGACACAGGAATCACAATGCTCTTCTTTACACTGGAAATAAACCGGACTCATCAGAGTGACATCAGGCCTTAAATCAAATGTCCCCTCCTTAGTTATGCGTCTGACAAAACGGTTACTGAGCATGAAACGCCTGTGAACGGATTGGCAGAATCGGCACTTGAATGAAAGTTCTTCGTCAAAAAGCCCTTTAAGATCAAATTTCTTAGTTAACTGCAAAATAAGGTTAAAGAAGTGTGTGTAAACGTGGTTTACCCAGATGCTGTACCCTTTCTCAATAGCGGATTCATGTATGCCCGTTGTAGAGAAAAACAGGAATATCTCCTCCCTGTAAAAATGCTGAAGAGCGTATTGAATCGCCTTTTTTATCTTTTTAAGATAGTCCTCCAGTTCTTCAGGTTTCTCACGTCGGAAGCAGCAAGCCAATAAATAGTTGGCAAGAATGATAGCGCCATAAGCAGTATTATCCTCCTGGATGTAGATGGCTTTGTCTTGTCCGTTCAATCCGTAACGCTGTCCCCACTTCCCACTCTCATCCTGAACATAAGCGATGAATTTGGCCATCCCTTTCAACATGCTGAAAGCGTCCCCATTTGAGTCCAGATCCTTCTCTGCCATTTGCCTGAACATCATGGAAGCACACGCAGAATCTCTTGGATATACGTATGGATAGCGTGATTCCAAAATAGTAGCCAATAAAACTGTTCCATGCTCAGATGTAATCGAACATTTCTTAATTATTTCTAAATGTTCGGATAGTTTTTCACAAAGTTTATCCTTGTCCATAATATAAATAGCTTCAAAATCAGGGAAAAGTATATACTATCACTTATTCTTCTGAGCTACAAGGGCCTGATAACACCAGGTACATAGAATACGGGGAAGCGGCAATGGCAAAGTAACTTTTTCTTCCCCCAACCCCCATTTGTACGTTTCAGTAACAGGGATCTGCTCACGAATCTGATGATCCCTACAAACGGCAATTCCGCAAACGATACATATTGCTATTGTTTCGCTCTCTTTCCCTTCCTTGTCACAAATATAACACTTCAAAGTTTTCCCCCTTTTTAAAACATTTTACGTAATTTTATAGATGGAACAGAACTTTTAAATTATGTCAAATTAATCCGGGAAAATCAAGTTTGGTATTACGTATACTTTCAATGTCAAAAAATGAAAATGACTCATCATAAGCATTGCTTTTTAATGAATTATTGGTGAGTTATGAATGTAAGAATCAAATTATGGGGATAAGGGACTTGGTTTACAGACAATTATTAACATTGCGCTGCTTAAGATTCTTAGATTATGCTATACCAACAATCTCAGAAAAAAATTCAAGCTAAAACTCCGGCAGGTTGTGTGGTGGCGTGCTAGATTAACAACACAAAGCATGACAGGCCACTAAAAGAGAGACGAGCAAGCTAAGCTCTCTGGAAATGCTTTTCCCTTCTAAAAAACACACTCAATCTTAGCTTGCAATATTCCATTAACCTTATTCTTATACTTTCAAAGGTAATTTTCTTTACTGACATTACCGTCAATGTCAGGCCAATCGAAATCGCTGCAAACTTTAAAGCAATTATTAATACAATAAAACTAATTATGGGAGTAGAAACCCACTTTGAAAATTGTAACGTTATCGTATCAAAAGTATGCAAATGAGCAAAAAACAAAACTGCCATTACTATGAGTGTTGGCATAGCGACGGCCAGCTTTATTATGGAGAGCTTCATCATTATCTTTACGAAACACTCACCTGCTCCCTTCGTTTTTTCTCTCACTAACCCTACAACTTTGTCTATCTTAGTCAATATGCTTGTTCTTATCCCGGATAGGTTCTTGGCAGTACTTTTACTTAGTAGGCATCCAAAGACATTTACAGTATTCATATTTAATTCCGGCTATTGGTTCAATTCAATAAAATGCGTATTAGTAATCATTTTAGTTTAAATAAGATATTATTGTCAACTAATTTTTTCTTATATATGGATATTTTTTATTGCAAAAATATCATAAAGAGTTTCTCTACTCAAAGTGGAATTTTAACATACTTTGAGATACGCACTACAATGTATCACCCTACGGCCTTACAGAACAAAAATATCTTAAATATATCAATGCGCCAAGATCATATACAAAATGTAACTGAATAGGTATAAGAAGGCTGTCGTAATACTGGAATAATATACCCAGGTAGAATCCCATAATCGTAATGATAACACAATATACGGGAGTTATGAAATGTAAAAGCCCAAAGATTATGCTCCCTCCAACAATACCTAATTTGACCTGAATTACTCCCCTGAATAGCAACTCTTCAGCAATGCCCGCACATACTGAGATGAAGCACAAGTCCGGTAATTTAGCTTCGGAAAACATAGCCCTTATGTCATTTATAATGATACTTCTTAGTGAACCCAGCGAAGGAATACCCACTGCCCTTTCTGAAAGTAATAACATAAACAGCGCAAGTGGAAACATCGCCCAGAAAGTACCTATTACTATGTCACGAAATACATTCTGGGTCAAAGGAAGTAACTTGATTCCATAATATCTCGCTATTATAAGAGCTGCCATCAGGACAACACCTTCCACGAGACAGGTCATTATTAACAGCTTGTATCTTGGATAAACAGTAAAGTTAAACATTTATTAGATATTGAGTTATCCTAATTCCAACTTCATCAGGATAGATTAAAATGTAATATATTTTCTAGCTCAAAACAAAAAAATGTGTACCTTTTGTATAAATTTATTATTATGAGAAGTAATAAAGTGACCTCACAGGTCCTCCTTTATTAAGGTGAAACTATGGCTCGATGTACTCGCCATGCTGAGCCTGTAGAAGCATTGAGGATTTATTTAATTCGTATACTATTATAATATAATGAAAGGAAAACTGTCATGGACTGGAAAATACTCATAGCAACTTTTACATCTATCTTTCTTGCAGAACTTGGTGATAAAACACAGATTGCCGCAATCATAATGACGAGCAAGACGAATAAACCCTTAACCGTATTTACAGGCTCCATGATTGCCTTTGCCGTAATAACCATATTAGGTGTTACATTTGGTGTGGCATTAACAAAATTTGTACCCATAAACTATATAAAATTTCTTTCTGCAATCGCATTTATAGCTATAGGTATTCTAATATTAACAGGAAAATACTAAATCTCCAGAACTGACCAGCAGCAGTGTGTGCTGCCCACTTGCTTATTGCTTCTTAGCTACTACCATGTGTTATCTTAATCAGCTTCTTTAAAGATGCCTTAGCTTTACCTGAATCTATAGATTCAGATGCGATTTGCATTCCATCCCTTAAATCTTCCGCCCCCCCTCCGGCAACAATTGCTGCGGATGCGTTTAAGAGAACAATATCACGCTTAGGGCCGTTTTCCCCCTCTAACACGTCACTGATTGCTTTTGCACTTTCCTCTGGAGAATTTACAACGAAATCCTTTATCTCCGCCCTTGGAATTCCAAAGCTATCGTGTGTTATAAAATAGCTCTTAATCTTTCCATCTTTCAATTCACAGACTTTTGTTTTATCGGTTGTCGTAATTTCATCTAAGCCATCATAGCCATAGACCACAAATGCATGTTCAGTCTTTAATTTTAGCAGCACCTTCGCTACGACATCTGTCAGCTTTGCCTCATACACGCCTATAACCTGTCTTGTTGCACTCGCAGGGTTAGTCAACGGGCCTAAAATATTAAATATAGTCTTTATCCCTATCTCACGTCTTGGGATTACTGCGTGCTTCATAGAACTATGTAAAAGCGGCGCCATGAGAAAACCTATGTTTGCTTTCTTTATACACTCTTCAACAATCTCCGGTCCGGCCTCAACATTAACCCCCAATAACCTAAGTACGTCAGCGCTCCCACAGTGACTCGAAGAAGCGCTATTACCGTGCTTTGCAACTTTCAGCCCTGCGCCTGCAACAACGAATGCGGCAGCCGTAGATATATTAAAGGTACATTTCGCATCCCCACCGGTGCCACAAGTATCCACCACTATATTATTACCTACATTGATGTGAGTGGCCTTCTCCCTCATTACACTTACACAGCCGGTAATTTCGTCAACTGTTTCCCCCTTCATCCTTAACGCCGTAATAAAAGAGCCAATCTGCACTTCTGTGGCCTTTCCTTCCATTATTTCCTTCATTACTGCCTTGCTTTCCTCGATCGAAAGATCTCTGCCTTCCGCTATTTTGCCAATCATTTCTTTTATCATGATTCAGATTATGGCAGAAATATACCAGAGTGTCAAGAATTTGGATTAAGAAAAATCAATTTTCACTATATATTGACAAAGTCTAATAATAACTTAGAATAAAACATTATGCCTGAAACACGCAGAATGACAACATACTCAAAGGAAGCGGACAAAAAGAAAACAACACCTCAAGAAACTATTAAGACCTCTTATAAAATAATGGAGTCTTGTGAGTTGTGTCCAAGGAAATGCAAGGTTAATCGTTTAAGTGGAGAAAAGGGATTCTGTGGCACAGGAGCAAAAGCTGTTGTTTCATCAGCAGGCCCACATTTTGGGGAAGAATCTGTATTGGTTGGTAGCGGAGGATCAGGAACAATATTCTTTGCAGGATGTAACCTGGTTTGTGTTTTCTGCCAGAATTACAACATAAGCCATCTTCGCCACGGAGACGAGGTAGAAATAGACGGCCTGGCAAACATGCTGTTGCAGCTACAAGGACTAGGCTGCATAAATATAAATTTTGTTACCCCAACACACGTAGTTCCACACATTATTGAATCTGTTTATATTGCCCGGACAAAAGGTCTTAAAATACCCACTGTCTATAACTGCGGAGGCTATGAATCTATTGACTCATTGCAACTTCTTTCAGGTACAATCGACATTTACATGCCTGACGCCAAGTATTTGAACTCTGATTCTTCAAATAAGTATTCCTTTGCACAGGATTATCCTTACGTAATGAAAGAGGCTTTACGGGAAATGCACAGACAGGTTGGCGATTTAGAGATTAAGGATGGATTGGCAATCCGGGGACTTCTGATACGTCATCTGGTGATGCCGAATAACGTTGCCGGCAGTATAGACATAATCGATTTTCTTGCCAATGAAGTATCAAAGAATACATTTGTAAATATTATGGAACAATACATGCCCACATTTAAGGCCCATAACTTTCCCGAAATAAACAGACCCATAACCCATCAGGAATTCCATACAGTTTGCGATTATGCAAAGGAACGGGGCTTAAGGCTTGCAGATTAGGATTGACACTCTTTAGTTATCAGTAATTTACCTTATTTTGTTTCCTCAACCTTTTGCCCGGAAGGGTTCTTTTCCTTTTCAGTTTTTGCCTTTGCTTCTTCCTGCAGCTTTTTCATCCTTTTTGTATCTTCACTTTGTAATAATACATCAAGATCCTCGGTTAGCTTTTGCGGGTCAGTTGTACTGTCTTCAATACTTCCAATAGGAGTAAACCTGAATTTTGTTGTCGTACCTTTTGAGCCACATCCTGAAAGAACTAATGTTGTTAAGAATATAACCATAAACAACAAGATGAAATATTTAAATGATGTCACGACGCCCTCCTTATGATTTATACCCAATAATGTTTTTAATATTTTCCGTATTTGGGCTATTAATTACGCCCCTTTCTGTAATAATGGCCGTTATATTCGATGCCGGCGTAACATCAAAGGCAGGATTAAACACCTTTATATCATCCGGAGCAATCTTATTACCTGCAATCTTGGTAACTTCGTCAGGGTTTCTTTCTTCAATTGGGATTTCATCACCGGAAGCTATACTCAGATCAAAAGTAGAAGCAGGTGCTGCAACATAAAACGGCACATTATGTTCCTTTGCAATTATTGAAAGGCTGTACGTGCCTATTTTATTAGCAGCATCACCATTTGCTGCAATCCTGTCCGCCCCGACAATTACGCAATCAATCTTTTTCCGTTTCATGGTATGAGCGGCCATATTATCGCATATTAACGTAACATCAATACCCGCATTCTTAAGCTCCCACGCTGTAAGCCTTGAACCCTGAAGCAAAGGGCGGGTTTCATCTGTATATACGCTAATCCTTTTCCCCTTCTCTACTGCTGTAAACATAACTGCCAGGGCTGTTCCATAATCTCCCGTGGCAAGTCCCCCGGCATTACAATGAGTTATCACACAACTACCGTCTTCTAAAAGTGATTCGCCATTTTCACCTATCTTTCGACATATTGCTTTATCTTCTTCAAGGATGGTTTTTGCCTCATCAAGGAGTATGCGCTTTATTTCTGAAACCGGTTTCTGACTATTCTTTTGTGCGGTATCTTCCATACGCTTCAGTCCCCAGAATAGATTTACTGCTGTCGGCCTGGAGGATCCCAGGCATGAAGTAACCTCCTTCATCTCCTTGAAGAATGATTCGAAGTCCTCAGATTTACTATTCTTAATACCTACTACTGTACCCATTGCCGCAGCAATACCAATGGCAGGCGCCCCCCTGACCATTAATGTCTTTATTGCATGGAAAATGCTTTCTTTATCATCACAATAAACGTATTTCAATTCATTAGGTAATAGTGTCTGATCTATAAGCTTTATCCTTCCATCAATTCCTCCTATCCATTCTATAGTTGGTAACGGCACTAAAATCTCCTTTTTAAACTTAGCATATATCGTCAACTTCTTAATTTCTTCAATATTTTCTTAACGGTCTTATCTTTCTGGACAACCTTATCTGCCTGTTTCTTCTTATAATCAAGAATCTTCCTTCTAAGGCCCTTATCTGCGGTACTCAGAATCTGAATCGCCAGGATGGCCGCATTCTTAGCCCCGGCCTTCCCGATACCTACTGCAGCAACAGGAACGCCGCCCGGCATTTGTACCGTTGAATAAAGGGAATCCAACCCGCCAAGATCAGACGTCAACATAGGCACCCCAATAACCGGAAGAGGCGTCAACGACGCTATCACGCCGGCAAGATGTGCGGCGCCCCCCGCACCGCCAATAATAACCTTGTACCCCTTTTTCTCCGCACTTACAGCATATTTATGTGCACGGAGCGGAGACCGATGGCAGGAGACTACGTCAACGTCATATTTAACACCAAATTCATCAAGGACATTAAGCGTTTCCTGCATAGTACTCAAATCAGAATCACTGCCCATTACAATCCCAATCTTTTTACCCGTCATTTTGCCTCCCAAAAATCCTTACCCTCCTCTCTCCAGGGGGTGATGTCATTGAATTAAGACGTAGCGGAAACCTTAAGGTTTCCATTAACATGTCTAAGTGTATAAATGGAAGGCTAAAGCCATTCCGCTACAGTTTGGTGATATACACTGAATTTATGAAAATATTCTTAATTCAATGAAATTGCCCTAAGAGAGAGGGTCAGGGCGTTAATTTAATGTTTTTATCATAAATAAGGGGAATAAGTTCAGACATGAAGAAAGCAAGACTCTTAGCTGCAGTCTTTGTCTGTTTGTTAAGGCGTCTTAAAAGCGCCAGTTTTTTAGGGTTTTTCATAACCTCCAATGCCACGCTCGCAACCTTCACCTTTCCTTCATCTGACATTATACTACCATAATCAAGATGCAGGTCATCATCTATGTCATCTGAAATCGAACGTATTGCTGCAAACTCAACACCTTTTCTATATGCGATTTCGGCAACAGCAGCACTCTCCATTTCTACAGCTACAAATGAATTTTGTTCCCCGATTCTTTTTTTTGTGCTTGCACTGCTTATAACCTTGTCCACCGTTAATAGATTTCCAAAATGGCACTTCGTCTCCAGGCTGTTACTAAGTTGTCTGGCTAATCGAACGACTTCCTTCTGACAAACAAAATCTGATTCCAGTTGCAATTCTTCACCGTCGAAGTCGCTTTGATTACTATGGCCGACACTTTCCGCTACAACCAGATCTCCTACCTTAAGACCATGCCTTATTCCCCCGGCAACGCCGGCAGAAATCAATAAATCCACCTTTATAAATTCTAATAAACAATTTGTAGCCTTAACAGCATTTTTTCTACCCACTCCACCCTGAACAAGCGCTAGAGGCAAGCCATTCAGATACCCCTGAAAGAACAATACTTCATCTATATCAAACTTTTTATGTACGTTCATACAGGCGACTAAAGGGCTTATTTCCTGTCTTATCGCACACAAAACCGCTATCATCTTTTACCCTTGACTTTAAATTTCAAATACATAATACTTAAGAGGACGATCAAAAACAGTATCGTCACTAATACCTGCCAGATTTCGCCCACTCGTACCTGTACGAACGGGTCATTCTGGCGGGCACAAAACCACAAAGCTTTGTTGCAAAATATTACCAAAGTAAGAAATTTATAACAACAAAATATTTAAGTCAAATTATCTCGCAATAATCATCATTAGGACAATATTATGAGAAGTTCATTCAAACAAACGTATTCCCTTGCTAAATATTTATTTAAAAACAGAATCTCATCTGTTGAACGATTTCCTCTTGTATTGATGCTCGAAATCACACACAACTGCAACCTCACATGCGAAGGGTGCGGCAGAATACTGGAATTCAAAGAAACAATGGACAGAAAGATGAGTGTTGATGAATGTATGCAAGCGGCAGACGAATGCGGAGCGCCTGTAGTCTCAGTCACGGGGGGAGAGCCATTCCTGCACCCTGATCTTGACAAGATAGTAAACGGACTGATAGCCAAAAGGCGGCATATTTACCTTTGCACAAATGGAATCACACTGGGCGATTCTTTGAAAAAATTCAGGCCCGGTCCATATTTAAACATAAACGTACACCTGGATGGGATGGCAGCCACTCATGACAGGATAGTTGGCGCAAAAGGAATATTTAAAAAAGCAACGGATAGCATTAAAAAGGCAAAACAATCAGGTTTTAACGTATGCACAAATACAACAATCTTTAAAGATACTGATCCAAAAGAGATAGAAGAATTGTTCGCATTTTTGACAAAGATTGGCATTGATGGTTTACTCGTCTCACCGGGATTCAGTTTTGAAGACAACTCAAATGACGTTTTCATTCAGAAGGAAGAATTTCACAAGAAATTCAGCTTTATTTATGAATTGTCAAAAAAATACAAAATCATGAACACGCCCCTCTATCTAAAGTTTCTAATGGGTGCAAGAGACCTGACATGCACACCATGGGGTAATCCTACAAGAAACTATCTTGGCTGGAAGGGCCCCTGCTATCTAATCACAGACGCATATTATGAAACTTTTCAGGAATTGATGGATAACACCGATTGGAACAAATACGGCACTGGCAAAGACCCCCGCTGTCAAAATTGCATGGTACACTGCGGATTTGAACCAACGGTTGTCCTGCAAACAGGCAAAAGCTTCAAAGACGTATACGAAATGGCAAGATGGAACTTCAGCTGAAGTTGGTTTTTTTACTTAACAGTCTTGAAAATTATACAGATTTTCTGACTGTTAAATCAGAAAACCGTAGTATAAAAGAGGTAGAGGAGATATAATGCCGACAGTTCTTAATATTGGACCATATCGTTTTTTCTTTTATGCTGGGGATAAAGATGAGCCACAACATATTCATATTGAAAGAGATGCTAAGATTGCAAAATTCTGGCTTGACCCCGTTAGATTACAAAATAGTGGTGGCTTTAGCCGAAAAGAAATTAATCAAATGCAAAAAATTATCCAAGAACACCAAATATATTTAAGGGAGAACTGGAATGAATACTTTAGCGGTTGAAATACAAGTTCCAAAGGCACAAGGACTTACTATAACAGAAGACACCCTTAGCGTTGATCTAACTGATGGACGCACCATTTCTGTACCACTTGCATGGTTTCCCAGGCTTCTACATGCAACTAATGAAGAACGTAATAACTGGCGTTTAATCGGCAGCGGTCATGGGATTCACTGGGAATACATAGATGAAGATATTAGTATTGAAGGGTTAGTAGCAGGTAGGCCATCAGGAGAAAGCCAGATATCATTTAAGAAATGGTTAACTCGACGACAAAAGAACATATCTAGTCATTGATAATTATATCAATGGAAATATCAAATCCACAAAAATTATCACAAAGGATGATAAGAAGTCCCGGTTATCCACCTGGACATCCGGGGCTTTAATTGAATATTCCTAGAAAATAGATTGCAGTTCTTTGACAATGTAGAGCGGCCTCTCATTATTCATTACTTTTATTGTGTTTTCTGCAATCAAAGTGTATCTCCTGACCAGGGCTTCTCTGGTCTCTCCGGCTATATGAGGAGTGAGTATGACGTTTGGAAGCTTTCTTAATTCACTATTTTCCGGAAGAGGCTCCATTTCGTACACATCCAGGGCGGCCTTCCTGATTATGTTGCTTTTAAGAGATTCTATTAAATCTTTCTCATTAACTATGGGGCCCCTGGATATATTTATCAACCAGCCGAGGCCTGCTCCACCTATCTTTTCTAATTCCCTTTTTCCAATTATCCCTTTTGTCCTGTAACTGCCATGCTCTATTAAGGGAAGAAGAATGGAAACAATGTCAGATTTCTCCAATAAATGATCAAAGCCAACAATATCTACAAAGTTAAGGCCCTCGTTCCCTTTTTCCTTATTTCTTCTAAATGCTACTGTTTTCATTCCAATCCCATGGGCAATCCTGGCTTTTATCTTACCGATATTGCCGAATCCAATAAGGCCAAGTGTTTTTCCGGCAAGCTCAACTCCAACCCCCCTGTTCCACCTGCCCTCTTTCATTTCCAGTCCATATTCTCTGTCATTCCTGGCTAATGCTAATACAAGATACATTGCATGCTCTGCAACGGATTGAGCCGTAATACCAGGCATATTGCAGACAGGTATCTTTCTCTCTCCGGCGGATGCAAGATCTATGGTATCGTATCCGGTACCAAACTGGAATAATCTTGTTTTCTTTGCGCTTTCTATCATTTCTTTGGTAATTATAGCTTTGTCCGGATACACAACATCAGCGTCAACTATCTCTTTAGAGATGGTATCTGCGTCATGTTGGTCTCTAACAAGAACAATGTTTGCCTCAAAGCCTTTGTTACTAAGAGCGTTTTTTATGGTTTTAACCATTAACCCGTCATCATCTGAACATAATAATACCTTTAATGTTCTGGACATCTCAGTCTCCATTAGAATTTGTTTCGTATTTCGATATTCAGTATTCGGATTTTTGCATACTTTGTTTTGTTCGATTTTCTTTTTATAAGAATTCTTGAATAGATTTCGTGGCTTCTTGATTACCTTTTCCGATTCTGCCAATCTCTTCAAGAGCCTGTTCTACCTCTCCGGCGTTCTCATTATACATCCTTTTCATCATGAAACCAACTTAACAAGCTCTATTAGAAATGTCAATAAAATCAATGTTATAGAATTTTTTGCTAAAGAAAATTGCAATTAAATGCTCTTGACAATTTTAAACTCGATAAATATTATTGCACATATGAAGAAAATACTAATCATTAACTAAAAGGGAGAACAAATGAATATAATTAAATTCACTGCAATTTGCTGTTTGGCAACTTTTTTTGCTATCAATATTGCAAACCCAACATTTACCACTGCGGGGGGGTTGATTGATATGGGCTACGGCAGAGGCGGAAGGATGTCAGGCGGCTTTAAATCATCACGTTCAGATGAACCTATCAAGCCTATTCCAATCGCCTTTGACTATGACAGAGCCAAGGTGGAATTGGGCAAAAAATTGTTTTTTGAACCCAGGCTGTCCAAATCAGGCTGGATAACCTGTAACTCCTGCCATAACCTCTCGACAGGAGGCGCAGACAATCTGCCAACCTCTATCGGGCATAAATGGTTTTTCGGCCCGATAAACGCACCTACCGTACTGAATGCAACATTCAATCTGGCACAATTCTGGGACGGCCGTGCAAAAGACTTGAAAGAACAGGCTGGAGGCCCCATAGCCAATCCTATTGAAATGGGTTCAAAACATGAATTGGCAGTCAACATATTACAATCAATACCTGAGTATGTGAAATGGTTTAAGGAAGTATATGGAGATGAAAAGATTGATATCGATAAGGTCACAGATGCTATTGCGGCATTTGAAGAAACTTTAACCACACCAAACTCAAGATTCGACCATTGGCTGAATGGTTATGCTGAAACCATTTCCGAATCGGAAAAGGAAGGATATGATCTTTTTAAGGGCAAAGGCTGTATCGTCTGCCACAACGGCGTCGGTGTTGGGGGAAACTCTTATCAGAAATTTGGAATGGCAAAACCGTATGACAAAGACACACATACTCTCGGCAGATACAATGTGACAAAAGATGAGAAGGATAAATATGTATTCAAGGTTCCACTGCTGAGAAATATTGAGCTGACGGCTCCATATTTTCACGATGCCAGCACTTGGGATTTGAGTGAGGCGGTCAACATCATGGCCGAATATCAACTGGGGCTAAAGCTTACTGATGATGAAACAAAAAAGATTGTCGCATTCCTGCATACCTTGACCGGAGATCAACCCTCAATTATTTTCCCAACCCTGCCGCCATCTACTTCAACTACTCCGGAACCAAATCGGAATTGATTTCTTGCTGTTGATATTCAGAGTTTAGATGCGCTGCATAAATATTCTTCCTGGTCTTTAAACAAAAATACCTGTCCTCACAGCTAAAACCAGGGTTTTAATTTAATCTCCCCTACAATCAACAATCACTCGGCCATATTTCTATATTTACTCAAAGCAAGAAGTGGAAAGTAGCTTCTGTACATATGGTACCTGAGATAAAAGACCTTTGGAAATCCTGTACCTGTGAATTCATCCTCATCCCATGTCCCATCTTCCTTTTGAGTTCTTATTAAATATTCTATGCCGTTTCTTACAGAATCAGAGTCTCTTTCTTCCGTACACAAAAGCCCTAATACCGCCCACGACGTTTGAGAGGGCGTACTCTTCCCCTTAGCGCTTAGAGTTGTATCCCAATATGACTTGCATGTTTCTCCCCAACCACCATCTTCATTCTGAAAGTCTTTTAACCACGATACCGCTTTCCTTATGTATTCTTTAGCCATATCTTCTTTAATTGAGTGCAAGCCAGTCAATACAGACCATGTCCCATAAACGTAATTAGTGCCCCAGCGCCCAAACCACGAGCCGTTCTTCTCCTGCTCTTTCTTCAGAAATTCAATTGCTCTCTTTGCAGGAGGAAAGCCTGAGTCATATCCCAGTCTGCCCATTAAATCCAAAACACGCGCCGCAAGGTCACTCGTACTAGGGTCTAGAAGTGCATTCCAATCAGCAAAAGGAATATTGTTTAGAATTGTCTTATTATTGTTTTTGTCAAAAGAACCCCACCCTCCATCATCACACTGCATCCCTATAAGCCATTGGAACCCCCTGAGGATTGCCTGCCGTTTCCGCTGGTTATCAGGCAAATCTAAAAGCAGTAAGGACATCATTACTACCGAGGCATCGTCATTATCCGGATAGAACTCGTTTGCGTGCTGAAAATACCACCCGCTTGGTTCTTTGACAGGGTTTTTCATACTCCAGTCTCCAAAGCTTTTTACCTCTTTTTCCAGCATCCATTCCCCTGCCTTAACCAATGCCGGATGGTTATTAGGCAAACCGGATTTTAAAAGCGCCATAATCGCCCATGGCGTGTCCCACACAGGAGACACACAGGGCTGCAGGAACATGGTATCTTCATCATGCACCGCTAATGCCTCTATATCTTCTAGCGCCTTTTCCACGGCGGGGTTTCCATCTTTATATCCAAGGCATTTCATCGCCATTAATGAATTAACCATGGAAGGCCAAATTGCGCCCAAACCTCCTGACTTTTCAAGACGTTCCAACATCCATTTTTCCGCCTTTTCAATGGCTATTTTTCTTAAAGATGAAATAGGCTGATTCTCGTAACGCCTCAGGATTGTATCGAAATTTATAAAAATATTTTTAATTGTTAACTTATTCTGGTCCATCTCCAGCCGATAACTGACTCTTTCCTTGGGTATCACATATAATTCATCCAATGCCGCTTTGTCACCAACCTGTAATTTGGGCCTGTTAGCCAAAATTATACCTAAAGGAACTACAATACACCTGGACCAATATGACATCTCGTAAATATTAAAATAAAAGAAATTAGGCAGGAGGATTATTTCTACAGGCAATGCCGGTATGCCCCTCCAGTCAAACTGGCCGAAAATAGCAAGGTATATTTTTGTGAATGTATTACACTTCATTATCCCGCCCAATTTAAGAATACACGCTCTTGCCTTTCGCATTACAGGCTCTTCTTCTGAATGACCTGCTAATTTAAGAGCAAAATAGCACTTAACCGAAATACTAACATCACTATCTCCTTCATGATAAATACTCCAGCCGCCGTCTTTTCCCTGTTTTTTTATAATATACCTGCTCGCCTTTTCCTGCTTCTTTGCGACAATCCGTTTCAGAAAATGCATTAGCATTAAGTACTCCGCAGTTAACGCAACATCACCCTCCAATACTCCGGCCCAAAATCCATAATTCCTATCCTGCTCACCAAGCAGATGCGACTGTGATTTCCTAATAGCCGTATTCAGTCTGCTGTCGGGCGACGTTTCTCCGGTAATTCCCCGGTGAAGGATTTCGAAGTTAAGTTGATCTGAAGTGATTTTAGGCAGGTAGTACCCGTTCTTATCTTTAATAAGCTTGTGGCTGATTCTATCTACTGTGTCTATAAAATCTATCAGAAGTTTAGCCATATCATATACTTATAATAGTTGCAATATTAAACAAAATTTATCTGAAATTAATGTACTCTTATATATTAAATTATTGTATCTTTTACAAGTATAAATTTTAGTTTATATGTGCTAATAAAGTAATATGGCCAAAATAAAGGTAAAAGACTTCAATTTAGAGCATACACTGGAATGCGGACAAATATTCAGAATAAACAGGGTCGGCGACTGGTACTATGTTAATGCACAAGATAAATATTTTAAAATTAACCAGATCGGAAACGAGATAGAATTCCATGGCGTTGACAAAGAATTCGTCATACATTTCTTCTCCTTAAATGAAACCCTCCATAAAATACTCAAGGAAATAAACAAGGATAAATACATAGAAGAAGCAATAGACAAATACCGGGGCTTAAGACTCATCAAACAGGATCCCTGGGAATGTTTAATATCCTTTATCTGTTCCTCCGCATCAAACATCCCAAGTATAAAATCAAAGTTAAATGCGCTCTCAAGGAGTTTTGGTAAAAAACTTATGCTGGATGAAGTTCGTAATTTTGCGTTTCCCCTGCCAGGCAAAATTAATGATTATACGAAAATTGTAGCTGCAAAGACTGGTTTTCGCGCAAAATACATCCTTGATGCAAACAATACTATAGACATTAAGCAACTGAATTCGCTAAGAACGCAACCATACAACCTTGCAAAGAACGAATTAAAGAAGATGAATGGAGTTGGTGACAAGGTAGCTGACTGCATTCTGCTTTTCTCCCTTGGCTTCTATCAGGCATTTCCGGTGGACACATGGATAAAGAAAACAATGCAGTTGTTATACTTCGACAATAATAATGTTCCTAACGACAGGATCAGGGAATTTGGAACAAATTATTTTGGCGCCTATGCCGGTTATGCACAACAGTATTTATTCATGTACTCAAGAAATGACCTG
>Ga0156324_1059_pt1 | contig 32809 bp, 28 predicted proteins | sample RifCSPlowO2_12_FD_107972 | JGI IMG/M metagenome (GOLD analysis project Ga0156324, IMG submission 107972) | Planctomycetes bacterium RIFCSPLOWO2_12_FULL_40_19
GTATTTGATCACGTCACTAATAGCCACCGGCTGGCATTTATTTCTTGCCTGACGTGGAAAAGGAATAACGGGAAGTCTTTTCACAAGATATTGCATAATCTCATAAGAAGCGCTCCCTTTGCCGACAATAACAGCAGCGCGGAGAACGGTTACTGGCGTCTTCCCTTTTTTTAATTCTCTGGACACCTCAATACGATTGCAAAGATGAGATGAAAGAGAACTCCTGATATCTCCAAGACCTCCCAAATAAATTAGTCTTTTAACGTGTTTCTCCTCCGCAGCCTTTCTAAAGTTAGCAGATGCTTTAATATCTGCAGCTTCAAAACCTTTAGATCCCAGACGCATGGAATGAATCAGGTAATAAGCAGTATCAATCCCGTCAAGAGCAGATTTCAGGCGCTCTTCATTCAAGGCATCCGCCACCGCTACTTCAGCCCCTGTCCATCGGCTTATGTGCACGGCAGACGTTTTCCTTAACATTACTCGAACCTTATATCCTCTTGCCAATAATTCAGGGACTAATCTGCCTCCAACATGCCCTGAAGCACCCGTAACCAAAATGGTACCGACTTGCGAGAGAGGCTTTGAGGATAAATCACAGCAAAACATCTCTTCTTCCTTACATGTATTGGTAATCGAATAGTTAATCATCTTGACTTAATTATACCAAACCATTCTCATAGCAAAAGTCGACTCGCTCAATAGCTTATGGCAATTCAAACATTATGTAATTAATGAGGCTGACTTGAAGTGTTATGTGAAATGGAGCAGCAAATATTATTAAATTAGTAGCGGAAACCTTTTAGGTTTCCATCTCCTCGTGCTGACTGACAATTTTAGATCAATGTTTACATCGAGTTGATCCCATGACTGAGGGAGGGTTGCCCGCCCCAGCCCGACCCGTCCCCGCCAGAAAGACGTGTCGGGCTGGCGAACGGATTCATCCGGGCGGGCATGATCGTTCTGGCGGGTGCCAAGTCTTTCGGGCAGGAAGATCTCTGCTACAAACAAAACAACCAAAGTATTCTGTACTCATTAAAGCCATAGCATATACCAGGATTCTTAGTCACTATTCCTTTTCCCCACCTATACATTTTCTAATACATTTTGAAAGTTCATTCTTAACTGCATTATCTATTTCAAGAAATGATATTCCTATGTCATACTGGCTGGAACTGAATTTCTCAACACGAACAACAGTCCCTGCAACCAATAATGGCTTCTCAGCGATACCAGTGGGTATCCGGAGTCGTACTTTAGTATTCATATCTATCGGATAATTGTTCTCAAAAAGAATTCCACCCGTGCTCATATCTTTGCTGGTTGCTTCCAGGACTTCATTATCATCTTTGGAATCAACTACACGAACCTGAATATCAGTGATAAAGTCTACACGCATGTAATGTCGTTTGTTCTCGGAGAAAACAATAATATTATTTTTACCTTCTTCCTTAGCCCTGTAAACAGCAATATCAGCATTTTTTATCAGGCTTTCTGTATCGGTGGCGTCTATAGGAAAGGTTGCCAAGCCTCCGCTAATAGTCACACTGATGTTTTGACCTTCATATTCATGTTTTGTTTCTTCCACTTTTTTACGGATTCTCTCTCCCAACACAAGAGCGTTAACTTTCCCTGTTTCCGGCAGCACAACCACAATCTCCTCCCCTCCATATCGTACAGCAATATCTATAGTCCTTATTTCACCCATAACTATCCCGGCTACATGCTTTAAAGTTTCATCACCAGCCAAATGTCCAAAGGTGTCATTTATCTTTTTAAAATCATCAAGGTCAAAAAATAGAACAGACAGTTCCAGCCCATAACGAGTAGCACGATCTGTTTCCCGTAAAAACATATCATCAAAAGTACGCCGTGTATAAAGACCTGTAAGGCTGTCGTATTTTAAAGAATCGAGCGCTTCCTCAAATACACGAATCTCAATCACTATGGGATTCGTCATGTCTTTACTGATTGAACAAAAGTAGTCACATATCGCCGTTCTCAGATTGATATTCCTGCCCAGCGCTTTACTAATGCTGTTTCGATGAGAGATAATTTGTTTCCAGTAATCTTCAGCCTTATCAGATGTTAAATCAAAATGTGTTAAGACACTGAAAATGACTTGATATGCCTCACTACCTCCTTCTTCGATGATGCAATTAAGCTCCGAGATAAGTTTATCATCATCAAAAGAGAAATTATCTAAGCATTTCAATACTGACTCTCGTATTAATTCCACGAATACACCTCCTGTATATTATAGTTTGGGAAATTAACAAAGTATCTTGCCTGAAATATTACCAGTCTGGATTTGTTGTCAACACATTAATCAAATTTTATGTAATTCTTTACTATTCCAGTAACGGTTTCTTGCTTACGCTAATAAAAGAAGGCTTATATTATCATTTAGCGATGGATACTATGTCTGTGTAACAAGATATTTCAGCAAACTACAGGAATCTAACGGCTTATAGTAGATATGTAAAATATTAAAAGCAAGTGGAAAAATGATTTATGGGCCCAGAAATTCTTGGCACCCTTTCAATCTGTTTTAGTAATCAATCAGCCTGAAGAAATTCGAGCAGAATTGTTTTGCCTGAGCCTTGTAATTCTCAGATTTTGCCTTCGTTTCAGAAATAATCCGGTCAGGGTCTACTATACCCTTTAAAGAATTGACCTCGTTTTTATAGGCATCCATCCACTGATAAATCATTTCATCAGTCACTTCAACATGAAACTGCAGACCATAAATATTGTTGCCAATTCTAAACGCCTGATTTGGACAAAGTTCTGATTCGGCAAGTTTAACAGCTCCATCTGGAATATCAAACGTATCGCCATGCCATTGAAACACATCAACCTCTACCGGAAATTCCTGAAACAGAGGATCACTGGAGCCGTTCTTATTCAGCGATATTTTAAACCAGCCTATCTCCTTTTGAGGAGCTTTTTTTACAATTGCCCCTTTTGCCTTGGCAATTAATTGAGCGCCAAGGCAAAAACCCAATGTTGGCAATCCTTTTTCTATAACTTCTTTTAAAAACTCGTCTTCCTGTTTAAGAAAAGGATATTTATCCTCTTCATATACGTTCATTGGTCCTCCGAGTACAATAACTGCAGAGGTATCAGAAAGGGAATCTGGTAAAGGTTCACCGTTAAAGATGTCGATTACGTGGTATGGGATGCCACTGCCATCTAAGAAATCACCGATTGTACCCGGCCCTTCTATGTCAATATGTTTAATTATTATTACTTTCATCTGCTACTTTAAACACACAGAATTCAGCGCACATTGAGCATACGTCAACATTCTGAGGTGTGCCTTTCTCTCTGATTTTTCTTGCGTGCGACGGATCAATACATGTGGAGAATTGCCCTTCCCAATCGCGCTTTCTCCTGAGCTGAGACATAGTTCTGTCCCATTCCCACGCTGATTTTATACCCTTGGCTATGTCGGCGGCATGTGCCGCAATCCTTGTCGCAATAACACCGTCATGCACATCATCAGGCTTTGGCAGGCTCAGATGTTCTGTGGGTGTGACGTAACACAGGAAATCAGCTCCTGCAGATGCTGCGATAGCGCCGCCTATGGCAGACGTGATATGATCGTATCCCGGCGCAATATCTGTCACAATCGGCCCAAGGACATAGAAAGGCGCGCCTTTACAAAGCTCTTTTTGCATCTGGACTTGTGACTGAATCTGATTAATGGGGACATGCCCGGGGCCTTCCACTATTACCTGCACATCCGCATCCCACGCCCTTTGAGTAAGCTCAGCCAATACATTCAATTCATACACCTGCGCCCTGTCAAACGCATCCGCCAAAGCGCCAGGCCTTAAAGCATCTCCCAGACTCAAGGTCACGTCATATTCATATGCAATAGATAATATTTCATCATACTTTTCGTAAAGAGGATTTTCTTTGTTGTGAAAAGACATCCAATCTACAAGAAAAGAACCTCCCCTGCTTACCACACCGCATATTCTTTTATCATCTATCAAATGCTTCAAAACTCCCCGTGTTGCGCCGCAATGAACCGTAATAAAATCAATCCCATCCTCGCAATGACGCTTTATCGCATCAAGCATACTCTTTGCAGTCATATCTCTAACGGAATGTTTATGCTTCACAGCATCAACCGCAGCTTCATAGATTGGCACACTGCCTATGGTTATCGAACAATTTTCCATTATCTTCCGTCTGATTGCCCGAAGGTCTCCGCCTGTGCTGAGATCCATTACTGCATCCGCCTGCGCTTCTTCTGCTGCACGGAGTTTCTTTAACTCTTCATCCACACTATGATAGTCGGTTGAAGTGCCAATATTTGCATTAACCTTAGTTCTGAGTCCGCTGCCTATACCGCAGATTTTCTTTAACGTATGTTTCTTGTTACGTGGAATCACAACCTTTCCTTCAGCTATATTTGACCTTAAGGTTTCGGCATCGCAGTCCTCAAGCTGTGCAACCAGTTTCATCTCAGGCGTTATTTTGTTTAACCTTGCTTGTTTTAACTGCGTCATTTATGTTTTCTCCAACTTTCTTTTCAAAGATATTAACTGTGAACAGCCAGTGAGCATAGACTCTCAACCTCCACCTTGCTTAACCGCCTGTATTTTCCAACCTTTAGGTTTTGACTCAATTTCAGGGGTCCTATTTTAATCCTTTTCAGCGAGACTACCGGATGGTCTATTTGTGCAAGTATGCGTCTGATTTCTCTGTTTTTACCTTCTCTGAGCACTAACTCCAGGATACTATGTTTGTGTTTTCTATACACAACTTTTACCCTGGCCGGTGTAGCCTTGCCTTCTGAAATCCAAATTCCCCGTTTAAGAACCAGTATTGACTCATCAGTTACTCTTCCTTTAACTTCTACCATGTATGTTTTTTCAATCCCGTATCTTGGATGAGAAAGCAGGTTTGCCAATTCACCATCGTTAGTTATTATTATAAGCCCCTCACTCTCTTTATCCAGCCGGCCTACAGTATATATTCTTTGCTCTATGTTGCTCAGTAAATCTATGGCCCTGGGATCTCTTGAGCCTTCAACATTTGTGCATACAAATCCTCTGGGTTTATTGAGAAGATAATATATCTTCTTCTGCCTTTTTATTGGCTCGCCGTCACAATAAATACTGTCCTTAATTGGGTCTGCCATTTGACCCAGCTTTGTAATACGCTTACCATCAATTGTCACACGTCCGGAGACTATTAAGCTTTCACATTTACGCCTGGAGCCAAGCCCTGCCTGTGCCATAATCTTGTGGAGTCTTTCCATGATTTGTTTTACTGAATAAATAAGGCCGAATCCACCAATAATAGATTAATTCATACTAATTATTATTGTACCCTGGAACCAGGCTTTACGTCTTTCTCTGTGGTAAGCAGGACAACTTTATCGTCGTCCCTTGCAGCAAGGAGCATTCCCTGGCTTTCCACACCCCTTAAAACCACCGGGGCAAGATTATTAATAACAATGATTTTCCTGCCAACAAGCTCCTCTGCACTATAATGATTCTTTATGCCTGCCACCAGTTGTTTCTCACCATCCCCTGTATCAATCTTTAATACAAGCAATTTGTCTGCATTCGGGTGTTCTTCGACTGCCTTTATCTCTGCAACCCTTAAGTCTATCTCGGAAAAATCTTGAATACTAATTGTCATTATAATGCCTCTGCATCGTCATTAAAATCCATATTTTGAATGGTTTATAATCTTAACAAATGCCTTTCTTGATTAGCAAGCTAAAACTCTACATTAATACTTAACCCTTAAAAGGCATAACCCATTTGCAGGAACAGTATTCCCCGCCTTTGATCTTATCCCGGATTTTACTGTTTTCTTAAATTCTTTTATTGTCATCTTCCCCCTGCCGACCTCAAGCAGTGTTCCAACAATTGCCCTGACCATTTTATACAGAAACCCGTCTGCCTCAATGGTAAACAGCAAATATTCCCCTTTCTTCTTGATCTCCAGCTTCTTTATAGTTCTTACACTGCTGATAACGTCTGATTTGGATTTGAATGCGCTGAAATCATGCCTGCCTATTAAGGCGTTTGACGCCTTTTGCATCTTCTCAATATCTAAAGCTGTACTATAATAATGACAATATTTCCTGCCGATTGCGTTTCTGGTAACGTTGTTTAAGATCGTGTAACGGTAAACCTTAGATCTTGCGCTGTATCTGGAATGAAACTTCTCCGGCACTTTTTTAGCAGATTTAACTACGATATCTTTAGGGAGGTAGAAATTAATTGCCTGAACTAAATTATAGATTGGAATATTTGATTGCGTCTTAAAATTAGCCACCTGACCAATTGCGTGAGTACCGGCATCTGTCCTGCCTGAACCATGAAGCGTTATCTTTTCATTAACGACTCTTTCTATAGCCTTACTAAGCGTCTGGTGAATTGTTTTACCATTCTTCTGCTGCTGCCAACCGGCATAATTCGTACCATCATACTCTATAACAAGTTTTATATTGTTCACGAGAAATTCCCACAAGTGGTAACAACACTGTTCATTGCAATATCAAAAACAGCACTGTTTAAAGAGTGACTAATGAATTGCGAATTTAGCGAGGATTAAAAGAGGGGTGTGTGGCGGCGAAGCTACCCAGATAAACCCAAAACTGGATAATTTACAATCAAGGCTTTTCCCCGACACCAACACCCCTTTATAATAATATCTCAACGTCTATGATTTTAAGAAACAGTTTAGATGAGGCTTACCGAATGGACAACCTGTCATTTCATGAAAAACAAGATCAAGAATAACCTCTCCGCCCAGGCACACACACCTGACAAACCCCTGTAACCCTTCGGGTTTTGCCTTATTCTATTTGCTGCCTATTTATTTGTCAACCATGAAAAAACATCAGATTAATGATTTTATACCAGAAAGACACCGACTAAAAGATTATTTTCTTTTGCCACGAATTGCAAGATTTGAAGAGGGGGCAGAACAAATCACAATAAACATAATGAAGTGTTAAATGACCGGAAGACCATACGGTGATGATAGATTTACAAAAAATACTTGCCTATTTTCATCGTAAGCTTATAATTTAAATCTGATTATGAAAAAATACTTAACAATACACATCTTAACCATATCACTTATATTCTTTTCAACTCCAATTATACAATCTGGAGAAAAATCAGGCGTAAACCTGCGTCCATATTATAAAGAACTGTCTGTGCCTCAGGTACATGAAATACCGAATGTCGCAATACGTAAAAAGGAGAAATGGGGATTTTATGGACATAGCACAATTGATCACGGTTTTCATCTGAAAACAATCAATGATGATAAGGTTGTAGTAGACCCGGCCACTAGCCTGATGTGGCACCAGTCGGGTTCTGATAAATATCTGAGTTGGAAAAGAGCAAAGAAGTGGATAGAAGATTTGAATAAAAAAGGTTATGCAGGATTTCAAGACTGGAGATTGCCCACTGTGGAGGAAGCGGCGTCATTATTAGAATCAGACAAAAAAAATGGTAACCTGCATATAGACCCTGTATTTGACAAGAAACAATGGAGCATCTGGACATGCGACAGTCACATCTCTGATGACAGTCTTTCTTTAAATGGCGCATGGCGTGTTTCCTTCAGCGATGGCACCGTAACCTGGAGCAGCAACAGCTACGACTTATTCTATATCCGTCCGGTACGTTTAAACAAGTGAAAGGGGGCAATAAATATGTCCCCCGCGATTGAGATAATATTAATACACATTATATAATTGACATCTTTTAAAAGGTTTGTTATCCTGCAAGGCCATCAGTTAAAATTACATTAAATTAATAAAAAGTAAAACCAGGAAAATGATTACACTTTTTTTTCGTACTATATAAACTTTATCCAAGAAATACAGGGAGTCCTGAAACGGTATACTTGGCTTTCGCTTTCGGTTTTATTGTGATTGTGTTCACAAGCTTCGGCATTGAAAAGCTATGGTCGAAGTCTATAAACGTAAAAGCCGTCAGGCTCCTTCTTTTCCCCGGCGCCGTAATACACGAACTCAGCCATGCCTTTATATGCCTGATTACCGGTACTACCATAAAAGAGCTGAATATATTTAAACTTGAGAACGGCAGTATACAATACGACAGGCCGAAAGTCCCATTCCTCTTTGATTTCTTTATAGCAACATCTCCTATCTTCGGCTGCGCTTTCATCCTGATACTAATCTCCATAATCCTGGGAAATCCCATTCGCATAAGTGAATCCTTACCTAATGAAATGACATTTTCGATCAAGATAGTATTTGATTATGCAAAAAACTTCCTGGACATGATATGGCTAACGCTCAATGCATTCTGGAAGAGCGGTTTTCATAGTATAAGTTCTATTACATTTATAATAGCATCCATCATTTTCACTGTATCCATGGCGCCACACAAAAGCGATATAAAGTATATAGTGCTGGGCTTTATCATCCTGGGTGCTGCTTTATTCACCCTGGAGAGGTTTGGGATATCTCTGCTGAGTTATAAATGGTGGGATAAAGCGTTAGACGACTCGTGGAGAATACTCACTTACGTCATTTCAATATTGCTGACCATCCTCTTTATATCTTCCATAATAATTGGCATGATAAAGGGAGTAAGACTGACTTTTGGTCATAAAAGTGGATGACAGACATAATCCATTACTCCTGCCTGGATTCTCCATTCGGCCCTGTCTTTGCGGCAAAAACCATTAAGGGCGTATGCCTTGTCAGCCTTTCAAAGATTTCCGAGGCCAAATTTCAATCACTTCTAAGAAAGAGGTTCCGGAAAGATGCAATCAGAGACGACAGAAAACTAAAGAATGTCATTCATGAGCTATCCGATTACTTTAATGGCAATCGGGTAAATTTCAAATCTCTTTTGGATTTAAGTATTGGAACAGGATTCCAGAAAAAGGTTTGGATGAAGGTCAGTGAAATACCGTATGGAGAGTTGAGAAGTTATAAATGGATTGCCAATGAAATAGGCAATCCGGATGCGGTCAGGGCAGTTGGAAATGCAGTCGGGGAAAACCCCGTACCTCCGATAATACCCTGCCACCGGGTAATACGTTCAGACGGAAACCTTGGCGGATTCTCTTCCGGAATTGCACTAAAAAAGTGGCTCTTGAAATTAGAGAAGTAATACCTGCCAAACATATATCAGACAGACTGGGAAATAAAATCTGTATAAGGGTTTGAAAACTGGCGGAGAGGCCGGGATTCGAACCCGGGGTCCCACTAGCAGCAGGACAATGGGTTAGCAACCCACCGCTTTAAGCCGCTCAGCCACCTCTCCAAATGATATAGTTTAAAACACTTCCATTTTTGATTTAATTTGGCGGAGGGAGTAGGATTCGAACCCACGGTCCCGATTCCTCAGGACTGCAGTTTTCAAGACTGCCGCCTTCGTCCACTCGGCCATCCCTCCTGTAATATACGCTTTTCACTATCCGGGCCACTCAAATCGAGAAGGGCCGGACAAGGACGTGCCTTAATACTTGTGCTCTATGTTATTTATATGTTTTCCCACTTACAGACTTCTTCCAGAACCGTCTTAGCCACATATATTGGTGTGTTGCCCTGCATGGCCAAAGCGATGGCGTCACTCGGCCTTGAGTCAATCTCCAAAGTGTTGCCGTTCTTACTTATGATTATTTTAGCATAAAAAGTATTATTTTTTAGATCACTTATCTCCACTCTCTCAATGCCCCCGCTCAACTGCGTTATCACATTTGAGAGCAAGTCATGTGTAAGCGGCCTTGGCGTTGGAATATCTTTAACAGCTCTATCAATAGCCCATGCTTCATGCAAGCCTATAACAATAGGAAAACTTCTTTGACCGCCTTTTTCTTTAAGAACAATTATCTGATGGTCGCTAGTTTCAGATATCATTATCCTTGATAATTCCATGTGAACCATCACGGCATTTCCCTCTCAATTTATCCGTAATACTACAAAAATTCTAACATACAAGGTATCATTGTCAACATTATTTTGAATACGCAAAAGTAAACCACACTAAAAACTGGAAATGTATCAGCCCCCATTCCACGTGTGTTTTTTACCTCACGCATAAGGCAGATTTTCTTCCTATCGAGGCATAAATCAAGGCATCAAGGCAAAATTTATTGACACTAAATATAGCGATTGATATACTTTAGCATCCTTATTACCTGCCACAAATTGGTCAATATTAGTAATATCCCAAGTAAATGTTAATAAAATCAATAATACTGGGCGCAATACAGGGCTTAACAGAATTTCTGCCGATCAGCAGTTCCGGTCATATTGTAATCTTCAAAAGTTTTCTAAATATAGAAACCCAGGGCGTTATTTGGGAAATATCATTACACTTCAGTACGCTTTTGGCTATCATTGGAGTTTTCCACAAGGATATATTTATGATTTTAAAAAGTGTTTACCCGTCTTTTAAAAAGTTAATCTCTGGTGAAAGCATTACTAATATCTTTAAAAACGACATTCATACCCGCCTCTTTTTTCTTATAATAATCGGCACAATACCTACAGTCATCATAGCATTTTCCTTTAGAAGCACATTCGAGAGCCTTTTCAATAAGCCGGTGGCAGTGGGATATATGCTGCTCGTAACCGGTACCGTACTCTGGTTTACCAAATATAGTTTAAGGGCAGATGGTAATAAAAATAATTTAGGTATTCTTGATGCCTTGATAGTCGGCGCCGTACAGGGACTTGCAATTACCCCCGGAATATCACGTTCAGGCACAACAATCGCCGCCGCCACTTTCAGGGGAGTTGATAGAGAAACCGCCGCCAGATTTTCCTTTCTACTGGTGATACCCGCGATTCTCGGGGCAATGGCAATGACGGCGAAAGACACTATTACGCTCAAAAATGGAGAAATTTCTTTTCTCATAATCGGGAGTGTCGTAGCCGCAATAACCGGTTACATCTCCCTGCGCATATTGATAAAAATCGTTACCAACGGGAAACTACATCTTTTCTCTTATTACTGCTGGCCTGTCGGGTTGCTTGCAATCCTTTTTCTCCTATGAATGATTATCTGACTCGTTCAAGAAATCTGCCGAAAAGCTTTCTTTTCATTCTGCCCATTTTAGTCTTTTATGAGATTGGCATAATCTTATACGGTTCAGAAACACAAAACACTGCGGACGGCTGCTAAATCGCTCAAATTAGGTAGAAATTTATGTTAAAATTTGTAATAATATTCAGAAATGTAGGGTGTATTGTCATGCCTAAGGCAGATTCGCCGTGGCGAACAATACGCCCCTACGGAAACAAATTTAACAGGCAATGGCAAAATGGGGTATCATTTAAATGGAAAACATAATAGTAGGCATTACGGGAGCTAGTGGCGTAGTTTATGGGCAACGGCTTTTGCAGGCTTTAAGCGATAAACCATATTCTGTTCACTTAATTGTATCAGAAGCCGCTGTAAAAGTGATAGAAAGTGAATTAAATCTCTCCTTAAACCTGAATGACTTCGACATCAGCAAATTTATAGATAGAAAAGACCACTGTGTAACATATCACCACATAACAGATATTGCCGCATCCATCTCAAGCGGTAAATTAAAAACCAGGGCAATGATTATAGCGCCATGCAGTATGAACACCCTCTGTGCAATAGCAAATGGGATTGCATCAAATCTTATTCAGCGCGCCGCCAGTGTAACTTTGAAAGAGGGAAGAAAATTGATCGTAGTACCCCGTGAAACCCCATTAACGCCAATTCATCTGGAAGGTATGTTGAAATTGTCAAAGGCACAAGCTTGTATTCTACCTGCTATGCCAGGATACTACCTCAATCCGACAACTATAGATGACCAGATAGACTTCATAGTAGGAAAGATTCTCGGCCATATTGGCATAGAATATCTGCCGTATACGAAAAAAGGCTATGGCGAATGGGATTACCTGAGTTCAGAATTGATGATTACATAAGCCGGCAATATGTAGATAATTACCATAAAATTTAAATTCATTATGGATGACAATAATAAAAAAAGCAGGGTAGGTTTCTGGATTGCAACTTCACTGGCAATATTCTTTTTTCTTTGTTGTGTAGTGTTATTATCTTCGCTGATGGGGCTTCTCATAATAAAGAGCGCTCTTTCACCACATGAGAAAGAAGGAAAAATAGAAAAACTAGCTGAAACCGTAATAGAAGGAACAGGCGCCGACAAAATACTTATAATCCCCATAAATGGCATTATTACAGCGCAATCATCCAGAAAACTTTTCCAGGAAACGCCAAGTATCGTTGACAGCGTGAAACAGCAACTTGAGCAGGCGCGTGATGATAATGGTGTAAAAGCTGTGATATTGGAAATCAACAGCCCTGGCGGCGGAATAACAGCAAGTGATATAATTTATAAAGAAATCCTGGAATTCAAAGAAAAGACAAATAAAAGAATAATAGTCAGTATGCAGGACGTTGCGGCATCAGGCGCTTATTATATTTCGGCTGCCGCTGACAAAATCATCTCTCATCCAACGACAGTTACCGGAAGTATAGGTGTAATCATGCCTCTTATTAATATAGCTAATCTGGTAGAAAAATATGGTATTGAAGATACTTCTATAAAATCAGGAAATATGAAGAGTATAGGCTCGCCGCTAAAGAAGATGTCAGACGAGGAGAAAAAGGTTTTACATGACATAGTTTACGAAATGTATACAAGATTTTTGAATGTTATTGCAGATGGCAGAAACATGAAAATAGAAGATGTCAGGAAATTGGCTGATGGTAGAATCTATACCGGAAAACAGGCACTGGAAAATGGTCTGGTGGATCAACTGGGTTATATAGATGATGCGATCACTTTAGCCAGGGAGATAGCAGGTTTAAAGGATGCAAAAATTATAAAATACAAAAGAACTCTTAATCTGGCGGAAATCTTTGCAGGCTCAATGGATAATTTATTTGGTAATCGTACAGTCACGATTGGCATACATGCCTCAGTAACAGATGATGATTCCCCAAGATTTATGTATTTATGGACAGGATACCAGCAAAATTATCTCTTCAAATGGCCCGCATTTAATTGAAAATCCACAAATCATAATTTCCAAATATCCACAATAAATAGTTGTTAAAGACCTGACCGATAAAATTATTTAAAATGAAGACAGAAGGCTTACAAACAAAACAGAAAGATCGTAAACGATCTTCAGGACTAGGACTGGTGAAACAGTTGATAATACTGGCATTAATCCCTGCCCTGATAGTGGGTGGATTCATGTCAATTCTTCTGTTTCATGAACTGGATTCGAAGAAACAGGCTGATCAGATCAGGAGCATTGCTGACTATATGGTGGCAGCCAACCAGGTTGTTCACCAATTGCAAAAAGAGCATGGTGCATCAGCCGGATACATCGCTAGTAATGGAAATAGTATGACCGACATAATGGAGAAACAAAGGCATCTTACAGACAAATATTATACTGTTTTGGAAAAGAACATAAAATCATTGGATATGGGAAAATTAGGCTACAAGTTTGCCAGGCGACTCAATACTTCCTCAAGAAATCTTTGGAAACTGCCTTCTATCAGGGAAAAGGTTAAATTATTGTCAATTGAGAAGAAAGAAGCTAATGAACTCTACTTCGAAATGATAAGAGATATCATAGGAACATTTCAGGAAGCAAGTATAATTGTTAAGAATTCTAAACTTTCATTCCCATTTACTGCCTTCGTCAATTTCATCATGGCCAAAGAAATGGTTGCTGCAGAAAGAGCAATAATGATGGGTTTTGCAGCCGAAGATAAACCCGTCACCCAAATAGATATGCACAGATGGATGCAGGTATCAAAAGGACAGGATGCATTACTCGCAGCGTTTAAGTACCAAATGACCGAGGACATACTGAAAGAGTTTCGCACAAAATCAAGCGAAGCCAACATTAAGGATATAATAGATATACGTATGCAAATCAGTAAAAACCTTGATAAAGGAAAGTTCGGGCTGAAACCGGAGTATGTATTTGCCGCCACAACAAGACGAATAGACGACCTGAAAAAGGTTGAAGATGCCCAACTCCAGGAGATTCTTAAGAATGCAACTAAATTATCCGCCGAGAAAATGGTTTCTGTCATCACTTACACCGGGATGACTGGCGGGTCAACAGTGGCAATGTTTATATTGTGTTTCCTTATTACGCAAAGCATAACTGGACCGATCTCCATGCTGTCAAAAGCAGCTAAACGTGTCGCAGAAGGGCAACTAGATCATAATATTGAAATAAAATCCAAAGGTGAAATAGGTGAATTAGCAGATAGCTTTAATGACATGCTTTCCAACTTGCGTTTGACTACGGAAAAAAACAATGCCCATAACTGGCTCAAATCCGGCCAAATGGAATTGAATGTGAGAATGCGCGGTGAACAGGATATTAAAACATTGGGTAAAAACATCATTGGCTACCTTGCCGAATACCTGAACACACAAGTCGGAATACTATATATGTCCGGTAAAAATAACCTTCTTAAACCTATAGGCAGTTATGCATACGCACAGCGGGAAAACACATCGGGTGGATTCATGCCAGGTGAGGGTCTGGTAGGTCAGGCCGCAATGGACAAAAAACATATCCTTATTACAAATTGTCCGGATAATTATATCAATATTAATTCCGGGCTGGGAGACGCCGCCCCGAAAAACATCCTGATATTCCCGTTAATATTGAATAACGCAGTAAAAGGTGTTGTCGAACTTGGATCCTTCCACGAGTTTTATGATACTCATCTAACTTTCCTGGAACAGGTTGCGGAGAGCATTGCTGTCGCCATGAATACTGTAGAATCCAGAGAACAAACTGAAGAACTTCTTGAACAAACAAAGCAACAGGCAGAAGAACTCCAGGCACGTGAAGAGGAGCTTCGTCACAGTAATGAAGAGCTTGAAGAAAATGCCAGGGCCTTAAGAGAATCCGAATCAAGATTGCAGGCACAGCAAGAAGAACTTCGCCAGACCAACGAGGAACTTGAGGAGCAAAAAGAAGATGTAGAAAGAAAGAATAAGGAATTGGAATATGCCAGAAAGATTATTGAAGAAAGGGCGCAAGACTTAGAATTAGGCAGCAAATATAAATCTGAATTTCTGGCCAATATGTCTCATGAGCTCAGAACGCCCTTAAACAGCATACTCCTTTTATCTAAACTTCTTGCAGATAACAAGGACGGTAGTATGTCAGAAGATCAGGTGGAATCGGTTCAATCAATTTATTCTTCCGGCAACGATTTGCTGGAACTCATTAACGATGTGCTGGATCTCTCCAAAGTAGAGGCTGGAAAGATGGAACTCCAATTAGATAATATGTATTTACGAGACTTTTGCAACGGTATGAAGCGAATTTTTCAGCCAATTGCCAATGAATCGAATATCAGCTTGAATGTAGATATCGCAGAAGGATTACCCGAATACATACTTACAGACGAACAAAGGGTTGAGCAGATTGTAAAAAACTTCCTTTCCAATGCATTTAAATTTACGTCCAAAGGAAGCGTCTCTTTATACATAGGCCGTCCAAACAAATCATCAGACAATGTAACCGATTTGTCAGAAAGTGAATTAGACTCTGCCAGGACTATTTCAATTTCCATTATTGACACGGGGATAGGGATTCCTGAGGAAAAGCAGAAATTAATATTTGATGCCTTTAAACAGGCAGACGGTACTACAAGCAGGAAATATGGGGGAACCGGACTTGGACTCTCCATTTCAAAAGAACTTGCAAAATTACTTAAGGGTAAAATTCACATGAAAAGTACGCATGGCAAAGGAAGCGCCTTTACACTCTATCTCCCTGAAACATTAGAATTAGAACCGGAAACCAAAACAAAAGAACCGTTTTCGGCGACATCACCTTTTAAACCAGAGGCAGAAACGGTCTTCAGTAAACAATCGGAAATACAGACCAGCCGAAAAGAGATAGAGACAGACATCAAAGACGATAGAAAAACAATTTCAGCCGAGGACCAATCTATCCTTATTATAGAGGATGATCCTAAGTTCCTGAAAATCCTCAGGGATTTAACACGTGAACATGGCTTTAAATGTCTGGTAGCAGGAGATGGGAAAACAGGTCTTCAATTTGCGGATTATTACAAGCCGAGTGGTATAATCCTGGATGTCAGCCTTCCCGGTATCAGCGGGTGGAGTGTTATGGCAAGACTTAAGGATAACCCCGAAACCCGTCATATTCCTGTACATTTCATATCAGCATCTGACAATAAAATTGATGCCAAAAAAATGGGGGCGATAGATTACGTAACAAAACCCGTGAGCCCGGAGGCAATTAATCGGGTGTTTGACAAACTTAATAAAGTAATATCAAAGCCTGTAAAAGACCTTCTAGTAGTGGAAGATAATTCGGAACATGCAAAATTAATATCCAAAATTGTCGGCATCGGAGATGTGAGGACTACGATCGCCTTAACCGCCGCAGAAGCTTATAATCACGTATTATCCGGAAAGTTTGACTGCATAGTTTTAGACATCAGCCTTCCGGACATGTCAGGTGTGGATTTGCTCAGTAAGATCAGAAGCAATGAAAATATCCCTCAACTCCCTGTTATTGTCTATACCGGTAGAGAACTTACGAATCAAGAAAAGAAAATAATAGACGAATATGCAGAATCAACCATTGTTAAGGGAAAAGGTTCACATCGAAAACTCCTTGCCGAGACAACATTGTTTCTCCACCGTGTGGAAGCAAACCTTCCTGAAACGCAACAAAAGATCCTTAGAATGATTCATGACAAGGAAACGGTTCTGGCAGACAAAAAGATACTGGTAGTAGACGATGACATGCGAAATGCTTTTTCAATCAAAAAAATTCTCGAAGATAAAGGCATGAAGGTATTAGTAGGAAAAAATGGCAAAGAAAGTTTGGCAAGCCTGAGCAATAATCCGGATATCAATCTAGTGTTAATGGATATTATGATGCCTGAAATGGATGGATACACGGCCATAGGAGAAATCAGGAAACAGGATCGTTTTAAAGGTCTCCCTATAATTGCTCTAACAGCAAAGGCAATGAAGGGAGACCGTGCTAAATGTATTGAAGCAGGCGCCAATGACTACCTGGCAAAACCATTTGATATTGACAGGTTGTTTTCAATGTTGAGAGTATGGCTGTATTGATTGTTATGAAACTTTTAAATCAAACAATAGAAAATATCGAGGAAGTCTCTATAGATTCAGATGGAAATATAAGAAACAGATTAAATAAATTAGCCATTCCTTCCGGAAGTCTTGGACGACTGGAAGAATTTGCAACCATTTACGCCTCGATAAAAGGATCAACAGATGTGTCAATAAAACACAAAGTTGTTTTTACAATGGCTGGTGATCATGGAGTCGCCGATGAAGGAGTGAGCGTTTTCCCACAAGAAGTAACCAGGCAGATGGTGAAGAACTTTCTTGATGGCGGAGCGACTATAAGTGTTTTCGCACGACATGTAGGCGCAAGGGTTGTTGTAGTTGATTGTGGCGTAAAGGCTGATTTTGAACCTGTTGAGGGATTGAAGATTAAAAAAGTAGGTTACGGAACCGGTAATATTGCACGCGAGCCCGCAATGTCCAGAGAACAGGCGATAAAGTCTCTGGAAGGAGGCATAGAAGTTCTAAACGAGGAACTCTGTAGTGGTTTGGACATTGTGGCTACTGGAGACATGGGCATAGCTAACACAACACCCAGTAGCGCTATAATTGCATGTTTAACAGGGGTTGACGTAAGTAAAGTAACCGGAAGAGGCACCGGTTTAGATGATGAGGGTATAGAAAAAAAGATCCGTATTATCAAAAGGGCGCTAGATGTTAATAAACCTGATCCGTCAGACCCGATAGATGTTCTTTCAAAGATAGGTGGATTTGAAATAGGCGGTATAGCAGGCCTATGTCTCGCCGCTGCCAGTCACAGGATACCGGTATTGATTGACGGATTTATCTCTACCGCTGCCGCACTAATAGCATGTGCCATAGAACCTAAGGTAAATAACTATCTCATATCATCTCATACATCCGCAGAAAATGGCCATAAAGTCGCACTGGAGAAATTGGGAAAGAAGGCAATCTTGGATCTTAATTTAAGGCTCGGAGAAGGTACAGGCGCAGTACTGGCGATAAGTCTGATTGAAGCTGGTGTAAAAATCCTCACAGAAATGGCCACTTTTACCGAAGCGGGAGTCACCATGCCTTCATGAATGAAATGTGGCAGGGAAACACCTAAAACATATATGAAAATAGAAATAATTTCTGTTGGCTCAGAACTTGTGTGTGGTCAAATCGGAGATTTAAATGCGCCATTTGCAGCATCAAAACTAACAGAACTTGGCCTCGATGTTATAAATCAAACAATTGTAGGTGATAATCCTCAAGATTTAAGACTTGCGCTTCAAGTGGCTTCAGAAAGGGCAAATCTGATTATAATAACAGGAGGATTAGGGCCTACGATGGATGATATTACCAGGGAAACCGTTGCCGATTTCTGTAATGTTAAATTAGCAACAGATGATAATTCCGTAAATCATATTAAAAGCTTAGTAAAGACCGTACACAGCCGGAAGTATACTAATAACGTAAAACAAGCGATGATACCGGAAGGAGGCATTGTCATCCATAACCCGACAGGAACAGCTCAAGGCTTTCTTATAAACGTCTCTCGGTCTAACATTATTTGCCTGCCCGGTGTTCATACGGAAATGACATTAATGTTTGAGAATTGGGTTATTCCATACATACTTCGTGAAGCAGGAGAGAGAAAAAAACGATGTACAAGAGTAATTAACACATTTGGAATGTCAGAATCTATACTTGATGAGAAAATCAAGAAAATAATTCAACCCGATGAGCATTTGTCTTACAGCACGCTTGTAAATGATGGCATAGTTTCCATACGTACCACAGTAAGCAATGTAGAAGAAGGCAAAGCAATCTCTATACTTAATGAGATTGAAGAAGAAATTTGCAGGGAGTTGGGAATATTTGTTTTTAGTAAAGGCGAAGATACCCTTGAAGGCGCTATTTCAAGACTTTTAAAGAAACAGGCCGCAACATTGGCAGTCGCTGAGTCCTGTACCGGAGGGCTGGTTTCAAATCTATTGACAAATGTCCATGGCAGTTCGGACTTCTTTTCTGGAGGAATAGTTTCTTACAGCAATAAGTCAAAGCAAGATATACTCAACGTTTCAGAAGAACTTATTGAGGAATATGGGGTAATAAGTGCAGAGGTTGCAAAAGCAATGGCTTCCGGCGTAAGAGAACGCATACAGGCCGATATAGGATTGGCTGTTACCGGAATAGCCGGACCTGCCGGTATTGAGGAAGGAATTGACCAGGGGAAACCTGTAGGGCTGGTTTTTGTCGCAACCTCGATAAAAGGATATCTGGAATGTAAAGAGTATCGCTTTTTCGGCTCAAGAATAGATATAAAAAGACGTGCTGCAAATGCAGTATTAAATACATTAAGATTATGTTTATTGGAGAAAGCAGCAAGATACTGAAAAAACGTGTTAATTTGTCCTGCCGTTTTACGTATTCAATTTTTGTCCCTTTGCTCTGCGTCTATTAATTATTGCTCTTCCACCTTTTGTTCTCATCCTCTTGCGAAAACCACACATTCTGACTCGTTTAATTGAACTTTTTCTGATTTTTACTTTCATAAAATTCTGTCCTTTGCTGAATAATAGTTTTTTCTAATGGGCTACCTTAGCAGATTTCTGTCGCATATACAAAACAAAACCCGTTTGATTACACAATTTAAATACTGATTAGCCAGTCCCCGAAAATATAAGCATTGCATAAAAACCCCAATTTTATAAAATGATACATATTTGTCAAACAAAAGATATTTTTCTAGAGAAAAATACTTTAAATAAAAGTCATAAAATCATATTGACATAAGTACTTAGACTTGATAGCATGTTTCAACATAAAAGCTTTGTATAAAATTGTAAATGGCTTTCACAAAAGAAAGGAGTGAAGTAAATGCAAACTACTACAAAGAGAGATTTGTGTGAGAAGATAGTTCGAAAAACTAACAATTCGCAACTGTTAGTCAAAGAAACGATCCAAATGTTTCTGGACAGGATCGTTCAGGAATTATCACAAGGCAACCGGATAGAATTGAGAGATTTCGGTGTTTTTGAGGTAAAGCAAAGAGCGGCAAGGAAAGCAAGAAATCCCCGTACAGGAGAAGAAGCTTATGTACCTGCCAAAAATGTTGTTGTTTTTAAGGTGGGGAAATTAATGAAAGAAAAAGTAAACAATAACTCTAATCCAGAAGTTTCGCCCTAAAATTAGAAAATCATACCACGGAAAGTAGCTTCAGGATATTTTACTCTAACTAATACAATAATAGTTAGTATCATATATAATATTTGACGATTTCTAGTAAGTTAAATATTTCTCTTAACCCCATTCTATAACACATCCAATCCACACTAAATCAAACGGATTATAACCATCCTTAATTCTCATCTGGAAGGAAAATGAAAGAACACATCGTCAGTTATATACAAAACAAGGGGGCGGAAATTGTACGCCTGGCAATCGAACTGATTGATGCCAACACCGTTGATAATAAGGGACAAATGGCTTCCATGTTGGCACTGGCAAAACTTTTAAAAGACAACGAATCAAAACTTAATGGTAGTTTATTATTAATTGGCGCATCTGATGAGGAAAAAGGCATTATAGCGGTGGATTTGACCCTGGCGATGAAGATCAATCGCATGTTGCAAACGAATCTATAGCGATAAAAGAGTTGATAGATTTTGGAAAGATAATGGGTCTTGTAACTTTCGATATACTTAAATAATTAGCTTTTAAATTTCTTGAGAAAAACAAAAATCGTCTTGACTATGATTCTATGAAATATATAATTTGACTACAACTGGAACCGAAATACAAGAGTATGTATTTCACATCAGAAAAACTTTTTGAGCTTCATAATTAAAGTTTTGTTTTTGCAGTTTAAAAAGGAGCAAAAGATGGTTTCCAATTTTATGGTGCATGTAAACAAGAGTTTTAAAAAAATTGAAAGGTTGGCTTTTTTAAAAGAAAGATATAAAAAGCTTATATTAGAACCTAGAAAAGAGATAGAATACGAGATAGAAAAAGACTTAATAGAAGAAGAAAGCATCGAGGACTCAAATGTTGAATGTTTTCATTAATAAAATGATTAGATTTAAAGTTTTCAAATTACGCAATTACTCTAAATCACTCCTAATCAGATATAATGCTTCTAACACCATTCATAAATAGTGATGAAGTATTTATAATTCACCATTCTTTTTTCTTGAAAAAACTTCTCCTTTTTTATATTTTAGTTTAGGTACAATAGATACGCAATAAGCTAATATACACTGAAGAATTTTCAAGTAGAAGCGAATCTATGATAAAAGAAAAGTTCTTAAAATCCGGCAAAGGACGTCAAATCAGGGGAAAACTCTTTAAACAAAGTTTTGAAGAATAGAAAAAGTCGGGGCGTGGCTCAGCTTGGTTTAGAGTGCCTGCCTTGGGAGCAGGAGGTCGCTGGTTCGAATCCAGTCGCCCCGATCATTTTTAAATAATCGTAAGAGCGCCAGTAGCTCAGATGGATAGAGCATCAGATTTCTAATCTGAGGGTCGGAGGTTCGAATCCTCCCTGGCGTATGTTGTCAATTCTTAATATGGTGAGTGTAGCTCAGTTGGTTAGAGCACCAGATTGTGGTTCTGGGGGCCGGGGGTTCGAATCCCCTCACTCACCCTTCCTTCCTCTTAACATCTTCTATTTCCTTAATTCACTATAAAGGACTATAGTGAAATGATATTGTAAATTGCTCAGGGTTTTCTAAACATCTGGATTCACAAGGATATTACATGCCCGCCAAAAGATGTGTCAATATGATGATGTATGACAATCTGCGATGGATGTTTCCACTATTCATGCTATTAGAACATTCTCAGTAATCGGAATGTACAGGGATATAAAAAGAGGGATTTGATGAAGAAAAGGTAAGAAGGTATTTTCATGGTCATGGTAAACTGGCAGTAATCTGCAGATCAGTTATATTTTTGACATGAGAACGGTCACCGAATTTCAACCAGTGGCCGCTTGCTTTTATATGGTTTGCCTCTCAACAGAAACACTCTCAACCTGCATACTACTTGCACTGCTGTTTTTTTGACCGTCTATACTTTCTCCTCAAGTATACACTGCCTAATCCGGCAATGCCGATTCCGAGGAGTCCGATAGTTGCAGGTTCTGGAACTGTCGGTGGTGGAGGTGCTTCCAGAGTCTCGAAAAAATCTATTGAAAGATCTGCTGCCACTACTATAGTCTGAAGAGAAAGACTTATTGCATTTACTAAACTAAAATCTACATTGAGAGCGTTTGTAAAAGTATTGAACTCGAATACGTTTTGGCCAATGTTAGCACCAGCTAAGAGCTTGGTGGCAATATCTCCACCTGTATCTGTAATAATTACTGTAAGGTCAACAGCTCCTAATAGATCCATAGAAACCAGTTCAATCCCAATAGAGTCTGCACCTAAAGCCGTCAAGTCCACACCGCCAAGGCCGAAACCATTCGCATCCCACTTAACCACTGCCGAGCTTAGATTCCCAAAGTCATTACTCAGTGTTAGTACCCCATCTGGATTACCAGGCTTAGGAAGCACCGCAAGTGTAGAACTCAAACCCCCCGATACGCTCGTGATCTCCATTGTACGGAACCCACCAATGGACTCACCCGGCGCTGTCGTCACGGTGACAGGACCTGGTGCAGAATTTGACACAAGTTGAAATGTAGTATCAAACGTGTCGATCGTTATCGCCCTGGCACTTTCCGTCATTGTCAAAAAACTAACTGCAAGTGCCATCACAAAAACAAGCACCCCATGTTTATTCTTCACTTGTATCCTCCTTCATAATTGTCAATTACAAGAAAATTTGGGGTCACTTTAAGGTTACTTAAGAAAACTTACTATGAGCAATATTATAAAAGAAAGTTCCCACAATGTCAAGCCAATAGTTACATCTATAAATAATTTTGTTGGTTTATTTGCCAAAACCGCTAAGCAGTTGTAAAATAGAGAATTATGTCATGGATTATCTTGGCTCCGGCATGACCTGTATTATCATAAGTGCCAATAATATTGGGAGATAAGTCGTTTTAGATATCCGTTTTAGAGATCAAGGTATGTTTAAATTCCGAAGGAAAGCCTGATTGCAAAGAAATTATCAAGTCTTTGATAGGAAACAATTAATTTAATCTAAAATTGGGCGGTTTTCGTCATGTGAAAGTTCTAAATCATCAGGAAAATAGGAGGAGATGGAATCCTGTTCGCCTAAAGGTTCTGAACTTACATAATATGAGTTCAATGCTATTTCTTCATTTATTAAACTACATTCCTCACATATACGATTATAAGGGCCCTGGCTAAGAAACTTTTCTTCACATTTCAAACATGGTCTCTTTTTCTGGAATTTGATTTTGTTAGTATCACAATACTCAGGCACATCTCTTAAGATGCTTCTTTTTCCGTCTGGTTTTGAGTGGCAATGATTATTTCCCATTGGTATTCACCTCCTTCAAACATTTTGATTCACCGCTAGTAAATCCCGCAACTATTATACCTTTCTTAACTTGTTATGTTTTACTCTTTTATGTTGTTTAAGCAGGCATACTTAGATCAACAATAAACCTGGAAAAACTATTAACGCTTATATTATATACGCCTCATTGTTGGACATATATTCATTTTCTAAGTCAAAAGTGTCCAGTTACAAGAGCAGAAAGAAAACAATGATTAAATGTCTTATAAGTCATCTCTATATAATCGGCCAATGTTCTTAAATCTTTAATTATAATTTATGTTGCCGGCATTAGAAGCGGTTTGTGATTTGAAATCAGGGAATTAAGAAGTGAAGGAAATGGATGTAAAGACGGGTTATTATATCTCAGATTTACCACCTGATTACGATTGATATGTAAGGAATATCCTGCAAAATAGTCAAATCTATGCTTCCTGAAACAAACGGGTTCTAATTTCGTCTAATAAGCGACCCCATATTTCATAAATCTCACTGGTCTGCATAGGAAGGACTGAGCCTGGTTATTTTATGCTGCTGAGATTTGTTTTCTCTGTCACATTCGGTTTTGTTTCGGGATTTGGACCCGCGCTATTATTGCTTTTTGCCTGTTCAATCAAATCAAGTTTAGTTTTGTCGTAGTCTGAATTAGTGATGAAGTTTTCGTGCCGTAGAATGTTGAGTTCACGAAGTTTCTCAGCAATATTTATCTTGTGTTTGGTTTTATTTATGTAGTCTTCTTCCAGCAGATATGTATAATTTGTATCAAAACCTAATTTTTCGACACACTTTTCCGAGACAACGTCCGCAACTTCTTCCATCTGTTCCTTAAGATATTCTGGAACAGTATAAGCCAAGTCAAGAAAGCCTTCCGTATCAGTTCCTATCGCTATCCTGGCCTCAACAATATCTCTCCATATAACTGTTCCTTCTGATGCCGTGGTCATCTTAACATCAATCTTGAGGGAGGCATATGGATCAGAGAAAACCCCGGGGTCTTTTATACCATATGATATTATGCCGATCTCAAATATTGTATCAACGTCCAGTTCGGTACCTATCTTCTCATAGTCTTTGGAATCTTTATCTTTTTTCTCCAATAGTTCCCAGATATTCTGGTTTTTCGTAATATCTTCCTGTGGGACAACATGGAAATAGGAGCACAGTTGGAGTTTGGTGTTGAGTTTTTCGCATAATATCTCACCAATGTTCAAGTCAAAAATCATATCGTTAAAGACTCTAATGTCTTCTTTCTTTGCAGATTGATGGGCTAATTGCATAAGTATCTGTGGTACAATTGCAGGGCCTGCCATCAATGTCGAAAGGAACATATCATCATTTCTAATATTTACAAACATTTCCGGATTCTCGGTATAATACAGGAGCGCCACTTCATTAACGTACTTAGAGTACTCTTTTTTGTATGGTACTTGCGAAATATCGGTAGTTTGACAACCTACAAAAATTAACAAGGATAATATAATAAAATAGACATAACGCTTTTTTGACATCTGGTAAAGCACCTATTCAGGTATTTGTGAATACCTGATTTATTCAACAACAATAGCTTAAGATGGCAGGTTAAGCGCCAAAGGCGCCCGCCCGGCAATCAGACTGTGTCACATTTACAAAAAACACATTCAATACGTTCAGAATGCCGGGAAGCGAAGAGTAAGAATAACAAAAAGCCCTTTTCAGGATAAGATGCCGCCTCAAGAGGCGGGAATGACAATTCTATGCTACTTGTCATTGATAAATTCTAACACTATTCTTTTGTGGTTCTGAAAGTGTTTCTAAATTATAGGCATCTATATTGTTCAGACTCTTTTCTATTTCCTGCAGATTTGTCAGGATCACATTTAGATAGTCCTCATTCTGAGTCTTTTCATGGCATCCGGCATAGAACTTAATAGACTTTCTATAATTTCTTACGCCTTCCTTAACGTCTCCATTTGACACATAATAATTACCCAATTCATGGTAGGCATTGGCAATCTGGAGGGCAGTATCTATGGATTCAGGTTGATAATGTAGTCCATTGAAAAGATAATTTATAGCTTTATTGTAATTAGCCTCCTTTGCTTTAGAGTCGTTTCTTCCCGGACGTTTTAATGACATGTTGCCTTTGCCAACCCAGTATTCATATGGTGAATTTGTCAAACCCTGTGGAAGTTCAGTGGGTTTCGTTACCTTTTCCTTCCAATGCTGATAAATTGGAACACTATAAATCTTTATGGTTGCATCATAATTAACCCCTTCTCTGAGAATAACCAGGGACACTTCGACTTTATTATCCTTCACCTCTCTTGATATTTCCACATAGTCTTCCAATTTCTTTATTTTCTTACCGTCTATTTCAAGGACTATGTCGCCAATCCTTAACCCAGCATCAAGACCAGGACTCCCTGACTGCACCCCAACAACCTTTATACCATCTTTGGTTTCCGAGAAAATCAAACCCGAAAATATTGCTTGTGCATGGCATGGAGCGGCATAGACACTCAAAGACATGATTGTTATAAAGAAAAGAATATATAATCTCATGATATTTTAGTTCCTCGCTATGGCACAAAGGTTACAAATTATTTACAATACACATAATAACCCAATAGATTCCCGATGCAGAGGCTGAGCCCTCGTTTCTGTTTTGTGGCTACGTTATAGTATTTTGCCTGATGCCGTATTATACCACCTGTCTATTAAATTTCCTTACTGCAATGTCGATGATGAACAGGATAAGCGCCAGTGGGATTAAATAGCTTGCAAAATCCCTGGCAATTATTATCTCCTTTTCCTCAACTAATATATCTTCCTTTTCTGGATTATACTCACCACCCGTAATCTCTGCAATATTTTTAAGATACGAAACATTATTGCCTTGAGCCGAATATTCAGGCGGCTTTGCAGCTACCTTCTCGGGAACTATTAACCCTTTTGTCATTAAATCTATAACCTTTCCACCCTTTACCCTGGATATTCTCAGATTATAAGCGCCGGGATTAATATCTTTCAGTTCTGTAGAAAATCTCTTTGGCGCAACCGGCTTCAGGGTAAGTTTCCGGCCATTACCGGCAAACTCAGGTGATAATAAGCTGACTTCCAGCTTTGTATCATCCGCTACTTGATAGGTTGACTCTATCAATAGGGATATTGAATTATCATCGGTTTTGATCTTTATATCATAATCGGCTTTAGATATATCCCTCATAGACCATCGCACGACTTGAGACCAGAATTTGTTAAACATTGACCAGTTAATCCATTTTGATGACCATCGTGCATTTGCATCCGACGCATAAACGACTACTTTGCCAAGACCATATCTCCAATTCGCCAGGATAGGGTCCGTCTTCCCCATTATGTTTGTTATCAATGGAACTTCAACCTTTTCTTTCGCTTCAGTTATGGTATGCCCTTTAAGCGGTGGGAATTGTTTTTCATAAATACCTTTCAATATCTGGCTTTCCTGGTTGATTTCCGGGTAAAAATGCTCTTCATGAAAGTCTGATTGTGATACAAAAAATTCCGAGTCTTTTATTATTAATCTCGGCAGTGTTATTATGTCCGTTATCTGATAAAATTGTCCTTTTGTTTTCTCTGCTATATCCTGCAATAGTTTTGTATTTACGAGCCACGATCCAAGTGCAACGGTTGAAACCGTCACATTTGCCTGCTGAAGCCTGCTGATTAATTCGTTATAGTGATAAAAAATAGACCTTGTGTTCCCATCGGAAAGCAAGATTACGTGGTTTACCTTAGAATCTTTTTTCCTGAGTTGTTGATAAGCGGCATCCATAGCAGGAAATATGTCCGTCCCGCCATCTGCATTTAACATACTCAGTTTTCTTATAATTTCCCTCTTGGCTTCTTCATTAGGTTTGAGTTCAACGATTGTGTATGGCATGGTGTCAAATGCTATAATACCAAAATTGTCATTTGCTTTCAGTTGCTTGATCAATTCAATCGACGCCTTTTTGGCAAATAGCATCTTCTTACCCAACATACTTCCCGATTTGTCTATAATTAAGATTAGGGAAAGTCTTGTTTTCTTTTCTTCTTTTGGCGGTTCGCCACCTATTATCTTAACCGGCAGGATTTCTTCTATTTTAGTGCCTGAGTATCCGCCTTCAGCCGTAATGTTAGCGCCACACGTCATCACAAACCCGCCTCCATAATCCTTCACGTATTTTTCTATCAACGCCATCTGTTCATCGCTTATAGAATCTCTTGAAACATTAGAAAAGATTATACTGTCATATTTGAGATATTCCTGCAGAGTATCCGGTATCTGGCCTGGGGTTTTTATCTCTACGGCAATTGTTTTATCTTCCAGCGCTTCAGGTAAATACATTTTCTCTTTTTCGGCTCCATTTATATATAACAGCCTTGTCTTACCTGAAACATTTACAAACGAAACCTTACTATTATTTTCTTTATCTTTATCGAAGCTGGTATCTTTGATGGCTAAATCTGCATTAAACTTCAAAAATCCTTTTTCTTCGCTTCTGTACGGTACCTCAAATACATTTATACCACTTTTAAATTCTGTATCCCACTCTTTCAAAAGATCGTCTTTCTCATGAAGTCTGAGATTGCCCTTGATTGCGCTGTCGTTTCTGTTTTCAATTACCACTTTTACGTTAAACATTTCACCTTCACTTATTTCTTTAGGAGCGATGATTTTTTTTATTAAAACCTCACTCTCCTTTTGAGGAGGAGGAGATGCGGTAAAAATCTTGACATCATTGTTAGCAGCCATTGTGGCGGCCTTTAAGACTTCGCCCAGGTTCTGGTTTCCATCCGAAAGAAGAACAATCATTTTTGAAGAATCTTCGGGCATAATACCAAGTGTGGCCATTATTCCACCTGCAATATCTGTTCTATCGGTAGTGATGTTTGATTCTGCAATCTTTCCATATATATCTTCCAACTTTAAATCTTCCGTGAGGGTTGGCGTGATAACCCTGGTTTCGCCACCAAAGATTACCAACCCTTTCTTGATTTTCCTACCCAACCCGGTTTTTACGTCTTTCACATAGTCCCACATCCATTCCCTGCCTTCCCGGGTGATACTGTCAGACACGTCCACTAAGAATACTGCGCTGATTTCACGTTTCGACTTTTCCTTCCAACTGAATCCTGCCAGCACAAAGACTATAAGTATAAATATGAAAGTGCGCAAAAATGTCGAAAGAAGGATCCTCGCAACCGATAAACGCTTATAACCAAAGATTGCCGTTATCCAGAAAACCGGCAATGCGTACAAAAGCTTCAGATAATCAGGGTTTGTAAATAAATATTCCATAATTTAAGTTAAAAGCGCCTACCCCAGTTCGCCAGCCCGACAAACTGCCTGAAAGCCGTTCTGGCGGGAGCAGGCGAGTAGACGCTTAATTTCGTAAGACCATCAGGCAGTACCTGCCCTCAATTTCTTATAATACAACAGCCATTCAAGCAAAAGAATAAATGGCACAAGCAGGAGAAGGTACTTGCCGAACTCTGTTTTTTTGTCTTTTATGAGTGTAAGCGCTTCCTTTTCTTCAAATTTGAGTTCTGTATCATCCGTTAATTCCGGCATAATCCTGGACTCCTCTTCATCAAAAAGATTTGCCACAAATCTATCTTTGAAATCAGCGCCGGAAATCTCATATTCTCCAATGTAATCTATCTTGTTAAACACAAAAGGGTCTTCAGCATCGCCTTTGACATCATATTTCAGTATCTCTCGCTGAGGATTTAATATTTGAATATTATCTTTTAAGACGAAGTTCGGTCTGTATTGTCCGCCGGTTAATAACTTATTATGATCTTCCACTTCATACGGATTCAACCATTGAATTATATTAAGCGTTATAATCAGTATCCGCAGATTCTCCGATTTTGAGAAATCAAAATCACTCAGGTCAAAACCCAGTGTTACTACCTTCTTTCCTGCATACTGACCGGCATAGGCAATAGGAGAATCTTTCAAACCATCCGATACCTTTATTAAAGCTGTTGACCAATCCGGAGGTTCCATTGTGAGTGAGCTCCTTATGTTTAAATCATCCAGATTATGTAAATGCATCATAGTAGGATGTGTGTTGTCCCAGTCGAGTATCTCTACATTTGATACCATGCCGTATTTTGGAAACAGTATACTGCTGAAATTATTACTTTCTTTCCCGCCTGCCCGCCCGTCTACGCCGTTCGGACGGGTACCTATTCGGGCAGGTACGCCTTTTGCCTGCGAATTCAAGGCGGGCAGATACGGAATGATATATAATGAATTTATGCCGGGACTTTCATCAGGAATAAATTCGTGGAAAATTGCAACATCATAATCCTTTACAGCTTCGGGTTCATACCCGGATATGTCAATCCTGGTTAATTTTATCCGACTGGTACCTTGCTCTATCTTCTCCAGTTCATCCTGTAACCTGTAATCGTTTGAAACCAATAAAATGTTGATGGGTTTTATTTCATTTATTATTGCGTATGCAGTATTATCAACAGAAAGAAAATCATCCGTCTCTATCCTGGCTTTTAAGATGCCGGATGTGCTGAGGTTTTTCACCCTTACTGTCTTCTGCTTATCACCTGCTAACTCTAATTCTTCTTCCTTTATGATTTCATCGTTCAGGAAAACACTTAATTTAACATCTTTGTTATCATCCGAATAATTTTTGATAGTCACATAAACCTCACGCTCTGTGTAATCTTTAAACATATCCTGATATACGTCCAGCGACGAAATGGCAACGTTTGCAGATTTCTCCCCGTATCTGATAAATTTAATGTTTCCCGGTTTTTGTCTGGTAATGTTTATCGAAGATGGCGACTGGTCAGTTAACACATACATCTCGCCTCTTTCAACGGTTTTCAGGAAAGATATGCCGAGGACTACGCCTTCATCCAGATTTGTCCCTGTATCCCTGGGTATTAAGTCGTTAATTGTTTTGTTTAACTTGTGCTTGTCTTCAGTAAAGTTACAGGCAATCCTGGAAGAATAATCTGCGGAAATAACCATCATCTTATCCCATTGCTTCAGCTTATCAACCATTTTAAGCGCTTGAGACCTTGCCTGGTCAAAACGTGACCCTTTATCTTCAGAAGTTTGCATACTTGCGGAGGAGTCAATGACGAGGATGACATTCTTTCCTGAAATATTTATTATGTTGGACTTGAGGTATGGGTGTGCAAGAAAAAAAATCAGAATCAGTATCAGAATTATTTGTAGTAAAAAAAGCAAATCTATCCTGAACAACCTGCTCCGCACAACATCTTCTTTTAGCACACTCCAGGGTATGATACTCGGCACAGCAACTATATATTTCTTTTTACTGAGGAAATATATCAGTACCACCAGTGCAATTAACGCTAAATATCCAAATGCCAGTAAATTTATAAAACCCATATAAATTAGGTTGCCTTCGGCAGCAACTTATTACGCCACTACGGAGTGCATTGACCGTGTCAATGCTGTTATGCCACAGGCCGTGCCTGAGGCAGATTCGCCGTGGCGAACAGATTTATTGTGGTAACCATCGTCACGCCTGCCCGCCAAGCGTTCGGGCGGGGACGATGTACTCCAAAACTTATTGTCTTGACAACTTTGAAATTCCTATACATTAAATTAGGTTGGGTTTTAAAAGGCAAAAACCCAATAGTTCGATAAACTCATTATGCTGAGCTTGTCGAAGCACTACTTAGCCATTCTCTGTCATTCCCGCCCGCCAGAATGAGTATCGGGCTGGCAATCTGTTGAGCCTGCCTGTGCCAATCACGGCAGACAGGCGGGAATCTAGAATTATCATTACAAGGACAATTAGACTCCCATTCCCCGATCTGGATCGAGGACAGGTTTCATGGGAATGACATAAGGCAACATTGAAATTCCTATATAATTAAATTAGCTCTCTTTTCTATTATATTTGCTGCTCAAAAAATCAACTAACTCATAGAATATCCTTCATCATGTGCATAATTCGATACAAATGATATATTCCTATTGACATAATAACTTAAGAAATATATGTTTACAACAATAATAATATGTCAAACATCTGTATTATATTACCGTGTTTAGGTAGTCTGATCTATGCCGCCAGGTCTCAAGGCGTTGAATCTATCGTACATTCAGCATATCTTGGACCGCTATGCAGCTCCCGGGTTGTCCGGTTGCGTTCGCTTCTTGGTTCAAAGGATGCCCTTGCGATGGAGAAAGAAGGATCTTTATCTACAAACTGGCGATCTGTTTGTGATCGCTCAGAAAATTGAGGAACAAAAAGGTGGCGAAGGAGTTTCCAGGTAAAAATAGTCTGTGTCTATGTGGTAGTGGGAAGAAGTATAAGCACTGTTGCTGGTTGAAGCGCGAGGGACAGCAGCCTGCTGTAGCGATGCGCTTGGGTAGTCCACGTTTCACGGCAGCGTATTGGATGATTCTCGATTATCTCGTCGTGCCTGCTGGCATTGTGTGGTTGTCGTTTGAGCCGAATTATGCTCACGGGTTCATAGACTACTTTGAAGCGGGTCAGTACCTGGCGCCAATCAATGGGATTTTTCATGGCGAAATTCCTTATCGGGATAGCTATACCGCATTTGGTCCGTTGTTTCTGTATGTTCCCGCCGCCTGTATGGCACTGTTCGGAAAGACGCTTGCTACGTTGATCGCGTACTTCCATTTCGCATGGATCTTTAGCATGGTAGTCGTGTATCTAGTCGGGTGTTTGGCATGCCGCACTCGATTGTTCCGGTACGCCATTCCCCTGGTGACTCTGGTTGAGGTGTTCCATCCGTTCTGGTCATCTCGATGGGGGGCGGCGCGCGTCGGAGTGGGACTGGCGATGCTCGCGGGCTTGATCCAGTATGTCAGAACTGGAAATGCGCGAATCCTCCTATGGGCAGGTATCGTGTCTGGTTTGGGGCTATTGTACAGTACAGAGCTTGGCGTCTTGTCTGTGGTCTCCGCAGGAGCTTTGGTGTTGTGGATGTTGCTGCACAGACAGCGGACGATTCGTGGTATGTTGCGTGATGGCTGGTGGTACGTGGGTGGTGTACTATTGATTTTGCTGCCGTTCGGGATGTACTTCGCCAGCAAAGGAGCGTTGATTCCGTATCTTCGTACCGCCCTCTGGGATATGCCTGTGCACCACATGTCGGTGTGGGCGCAGCCAAATACTCGTTCGTTCCTCGTTGAGTTCAGGGAAGCGTCTAATTTGTTCGTGTTTCTTCAAGGGGATACGTTCAAGATATA
>Ga0156324_1043_pt1 | contig 26095 bp, 28 predicted proteins | sample RifCSPlowO2_12_FD_107972 | JGI IMG/M metagenome (GOLD analysis project Ga0156324, IMG submission 107972) | Planctomycetes bacterium RIFCSPLOWO2_12_FULL_40_19
CTGGGGGAGATACTTAACAAATACTTCATCTGTCTGGCTGAGTTCATCCTTGAAATATTCGTAGAGAAATTTCAGGTATAATTGGTATGGAGATATATTTTGACTCAACCATGTTTTACCTTGAATGGTCTGAACATATTTTTCGCTGACGTCTACAGCTTTACTCCATAATTCCTCAAATTTATTTTTAGCAAAATCATAGTCATTTCTGTTTTTAAGTTCCACGTTGAATTCAAGATTGTCAACCAGCCCGGCCTGTGTGAAGTTACTTGATCCAGTTATAACCCTTCCTACATCACGATCGCCTTCCGCAAATGTCATAATATAGAGTTTGGCGTGTATATTCTGTGATGGATAAGCCTTTATTTCCAGTTTGCCGTTTCCAGCCCATTCTATAAATTTATTTACGCCTTCTTCGACCTTCCTGTTGTCCTCAGAATCCTCCATTTCATTTTGAACAAGATTTTCCACTTCCTGCTTGGCTTCGGCGTGCGAGAAATCAATTTGTTGCTGTTTGGGTTTAACTGCCTGTGCGTTGCCTGTCTGCGGGTGATGCACAGGCAGGCACGCAGACAGGTTTGCGTTTTCCAGTAATTCGAAAGTCTGTTTGCTTGTGCTGATTCCAATAAGAATTCTTATCTTTTCCGTGTTTTCCAAAGAATGGTAGATGGCGTGAAAACCACTGGAGTAGAAGTAACCTACAAGGCAATCAAAGAATGAAGTGTCTTTAATCAGGACTTCAAACCGCTCTTTAAGGGTTTGATTTTCTTCGTTTGTAATAAATGATAGGTCAGTGTTCATTCACCTTCTTTTTTAAATATTGTGCCATAGATGGAATAAATTTACAGCGTCCGTTTTTAAAGATGACCATAAATACAGCTCGCAGGTGTAATTTCCTCGTCCATCATTCGATGGGTTATATGTCTATGTGATATGGTAATGAGTCTTGCTTGATAGCAAAACTTTAGAAGATTGTTGAACCCCACAGGCGAAAGCAGAAATCCTGAGGTTTATAATAGTGACGCTATTTACTAAAATCAATAGGAAAGCTGATAATTAATTTATCTAATTTTGGTGCAGGCAAAAATGATATTTATCATTAAAATGGTAGCCTTGAAAAGAACCAAACACGATACAAATAGTCGGGTAAACCCGTCAAAAGACGCGTCGGGCAAGCCCGCCAAACAAACCGTCGGGTAAACACTATTTATTCTTAAGTTCTGTTTTCTGCCTTTATATGCGTTAATCTGCGTCCAGAAATCTTCTATTCCAGAGAAATAGTTATTATGTCTTCTTCGCTTTTGGTTTACCGGTAGTTTTCCTGGTCTTTGCTGTTTTCTGAGCTGTCATTTTCACAGCTTTTGGCCTGGCTTCTAAAATCTGATCAAGTTTACTTGAAATCTCAGTTTGTTTTCTTTCGAGTTTTTCTATAGAGGCTTGCATCTCTCTTCTTTTAGCTGCTTCCGAGAGTTCAGGCTTTCTCTTTTGTCCTTTGTCACTTTTATCACTTTCAGCCCGAATACGCCATGCTATTGTTACAACACCAACAATAGCTATCATTATTATAATTGCCAGGAATTCGTTACTCATTTTTGTCCTCCCTAAAAAGGTTCCAGATAACATCATAATAAGTGTAAAGAATTATAGAATCTTGGGGCAAAATCATTGATGTATAATATTGAAGTCCTCCAGCCTCCCGCCAAAAAACACGTCGGGCAAGCCCGCCAAACAAACCGTCGGGTAAACACTATTTATTCTTAAGTTCTGTTTTCTACCTTTATATGCGTTAATCTGCGTCCAGAAATCTTCTATTCCAGAGAAATAGTATCAATGTCTCTTTTTGAAACGCCTTTCCATAGTCCGATAATCTTGTCCGGCTCTACTTCATCAACCCTGGTTATCTTCTGAATTTTTATGTGATCCGGTCTTGGCGGCCTCCAGAGCATTGCCATGTAATCGCCTGCTTTTCCAACCTTTTCTGACGATGCCTTAATGATCTTCTCTTTCGGAAAGCCATAGGCGACCAGGGCGGTCCCGGCTTTTTCCTGCAGGTCCGTTCTTCCATGAAGGAATAGATAGACGTCTTTCTCTGGATCAATCTCAGTCCCGGTCTTGATATGTTCCAGCACAGACGCAATAACGACTGCAATCATAGTTGTAACAATGATTCCTATAACCGCAAACCCCCCGGGTTTTACCTTCTCTAAGTCCAGGCGAATATGTCTCTTTTTATCTGTCATGGTTTTTCCTCAATTTATTTTGGCACTTTACAGGTTCGTATCTTAATTATTTGTGTTCATTTGAAGAAAATTATCAGGGTGAAATCTATCATCCAAAAACAGGTTTCAGTCAAAACATCTTTTCAACGATTTCCATGTTGTGACGCATAAATATCAGGGAGTTCACTGATCCTGTATAACAAAGTTGGCGCCTTCATCCGTAAACGGTATGTAGGAGCCGATAGGACATAGCACCTTACTGTCTTTGTCGCAACGTATAACAAGCTTCCACAGGGCATCAAGACTCTCTTTCTCATGCTCGGCTTCCGGAATCATTTTTATTCTCGTTGGACTTTCAATTGAAATTTTCATTAACATCTCCTTTCGATTTATGTATAGAGTTCATTCTGGACGCTTTTTTCTATTTGTGGATGATATTCATTACCCCCCAATGAATAGTAAACTTTAAGGAGGATTATACATGAAAGACAGCGAAAAGCTTAGCACATTCAAAATGAGAATACAAGTATCAAGTGGTGTTTCAAACACAAAGCGCTTTATTGTAATTACAGTAAGCGTATTGGGAGATTTTAAGAAAGCTGTACAAATATAAGAATGTAGTAGATAATTGTCCGGGATGATTGTGTGTCATATTGTCATGCGAATATTTCATAAGAAAACATTTTTCCTGAAAACCTCCGGTCAGGTAATCAACGCTTGACATAAATGTCATTATTCATATTATATTAGACATAATCGGAAGAGTGGATAACTATTGTATGAAGTATTTTATATGCTTCCTGATCATGAAGATGTATTTATGCACGGGAAGGAAAAAATAAATGTTGGGAGACAAACATGGCAGATAAGATTCAGATGAAAACTCCTTTGGTAGAAATGGACGGAGACGAAATGACCCGCATAATGTGGGCCATGGTAAAAGAAAAACTGCTTCTTCCTCACGTCAATCTCAAAACAGAATTCTATGATCTGGGCATTGAGAAACGAGACGAAACTGATGACAGGATTACAATAGAGGCCGCAGAAGCCATAAAGAAGCATAGGGTTGGCGTAAAATGCGCCACAATAACACCTGACGCTTCCAGAGTTGGTGAGTACAACCTGAAGCAGCAGTGGAAGAGTCCTAATGGCACTATCAGAGCTATACTGGACGGTACTGTTTTCAGGAAGCCGATTATGGTGAAGAACATAAAACCCGCAGTGAGAAACTGGAAGAATGCTATCACCATAGGCAGGCACGCATACGGTGATGTTTATAACAATACTGAGATAAGAGTGCCAGGCGCTGGCAAGGCCGAAATCGTGTTTACACCTCTGGATGGTAATCCAAAGAGACTCACCATTCACGAGTTTGATGGGCCCGGTATAATTCAGGGTATCCATAACACTGACAAGTCTATTAAGAGCTTCTCCAGGGCCTGCTTTACCTTTGCCCTGGATCAGAAACTAGACCTGTGGTTTTCAACAAAGGACACAATATCCAAGACATATGATGCCAGATTCAGGGAAATATTCGAAGAGACTTACGAGGATGAATTCAAGGAGAAGTTCGAAAATGAGGGATTGACTTACTTCTTTATGCTTATAGATGATGCAGTGTCAAGGATAATAAAATCCGAGGGAGGAATGCTATGGGCAGCAAAGAACTATGATGGAGATGTAATGTCGGACATGCTTGCTTCAGCTTTCGGCAGTCTGGCTATGATGACCTCAGTACTGGTATCACCTGACGGTTATTTTGAATATGAGGCCGCTCACGGCACAGTTCAAAAACACTATTACAAACATATCAAGGGAGAAAAGACATCATCCAACTCAACGGCGATTATATTTGCATGGACCGGAGCATTGAAAAAAATTGGCGAACTGGATGACATACCAGAGCTGATATCTTTTGCGGACAAATTAGAAAGAGCTACAGTAAGTACAATAGAGGATGGTATAATGACAGGCGACCTGGTAAAACTATCCGACCCGCCTGCCAGGAAAACAGCGAACACTGAAGAGTTCATAGACGAAATCGCAGCTCGCCTTGCAAATTGATTGCAAAGTGACTGAAAGAGAAGAGGCCTGAATGCGTGAGAATGAATATCCAATCAATGTGGAAATTCAACAACTTGGTCTCACAATCTCAGAGATCAGACTTTTCTGCCCTGATTAGATAAAATATCCCACCTCCCAACATAAATACACTTACAATCATTGGCACAATGAATATTCCAAGAAACAGTTCATCAAAAACCTGTAATGATACCCCTACCCCGGAAACCCAAATCGCCGTAGTAAAATAAGGTATTGCAAATATAAATACTGCAAGACCAATAAAAGTAACCCCTGCTGCCCTATTAGACATAATTTCCTCCTAAGCTAAGATGCTTACCCGTTGTTAGTTAGTTTTTTTCTTTTTCTCTGCTTATCTGTGCTAATCCCTGCCCGACAGTATCGTTTAGGCGGGGTTTCCCGTGGTTAAAATATTCATATATTGTATTCGCATCTTTAACAGTAATACTCTTCACCTTCCCCACCTCATCTAATGAAGCATCTCGTATCTTCTGCATATCTCCAAAATGCTTTAACAGGTTTTTCTTCTTAACTTTCCCTATACCCACAATCTTATCAAGGGGCGACTCATAGTACTGCTTTTCCCTCAGCTTTTTATGATATGTTATTGCAAAACGATGTGCCTCATCACGAATATTTACCAAAAGTCTTAACTCAGAAGATTCCTGATTTAAGATAATTGGATTGGCCTTGCCGCATACAAATATACGTTCATCCAGCTTTCTTTTTGAATCGGCATTTCCAGTGCCCTTTTTCTTACTTTTAGCAAGGGCGATAACATCCACCCCGTCAACGCCAAGTTCATCAAACACCCTCCTGCCTATGCCCAGTTGTCCCATCCCTCCATCAATTACCGTAAGGTCAGGAAAATCATCTTCCCTGAATGCCCTTGAGTATCGTCTCATTAACACCTCATACATCATTGCGTAATCATCGGATTGTAACACCGTCTTAACCTTGTATCTCTTATATTTACTCTTTACGGGCTTACCGTTTTCGAATGTAACCAGTGACCCTACGGCCTGCTTTCCCCTGATATGGGATATATCAAAACATTCTATCTTTTTTGGTATGTTTGTCAGACCCAAGTGTTTCTTTAAAGAAGCCATAACAGATTCAACATCGTCATCAGCCCCCAGCCGAATCTTAAATGCATTCTCCGCATTCTTTGTCGCCATCTCCAGCAGCTTATGTTTCTCACCTTGCTTTGGACACACCACCTTAATCTTGTGCCCCTTTTTCTCGCTTAACAGTTCTTCCAATATTTCCTTATCCTCACTCTCAACAGGCATAATTACTTCATCAGGAACAAATCTTGTCCGGACATAAAACTGGTTCAGAAAGGAACGAAAAACATTGTCTAATGCATTATTCATGGTTGAGAACCTGTACGATGCGATATCTTCAAGGTTCCCGTTCCTTATAAACATTGCCTGAATCTGTATACTATTCCCCTGTCCGTAATAACCAAACACATCCCTGTCCACTAACTCCATCGTGTTGATCTTTTGCCTCTCCACAGTCTTCTCTATCGCCATTATGCGATCCCTGAACTTTGCCGCCTTCTCATATTTCATCTCCTTTGAGGCGTTATCCATCTTTTTTCTTAAGACCTTCAACAACTCAATATTTTTACCTTTCAGGACCAGGACAATCTCATTTATTAATTCTTTATAGGTTTTTTCATCAACCATATCACAACACGGTGCCACGCATTTTCCTATCTGATAATACAGACACGGCCTCGCCCTGCTCCTAAAGACATTGTTTGAACATTTCCTTATAGGAAACAAACTATTTACATACCTCAAAGTCTCACGCACTGACCTTGCAGACGAATAAGGTCCAAAATATAAGATACCATTTTTCTTTTTTGAATCCTTACCCTTGTGAGAAGAAGGCTCTATCTGCCTTACTATGACCGGATAAGGAAATTTCTGATTCATATCCAGCTTTATGGATACAAATGTTTTGTCGTCGCGGAGGTTGATGTTAAATCTGGGTTTGAATTGTTTAATCAGGTTGTTTTCAAGTATGAGCGCCTCTTTCTCTGTATCCGTCAAAACAAAGTCAATGTCGGCAATCCTCTTTACGAGAAATCTTATAAACAACCTTTCGTCTCCCGAACACTGAAAGTAGCTCCTGACACGGTTTTTAAGGTTCTTTGCCTTCCCGACATAAATGACTTCATTCCTCGCATCCTTCATCATGTACACACCGGTACCGGCCGGAATGGTCTCCAGCTTCTTTGGCAATTTTGTTTCTTCTTTTTTAATCATTTCTCTTTACTGCAAATAAGTGAACCATTTTTTTACAATGTTAAACAATGACGGCCTTTGATGACACCAGAAATAGCATCACTAAGTTAGCTGATTTGCTTAAAGCGTGAATAAATCCAATTCTATATTGCTAAAATAATTGCCCAAATGTAAAAATAATAGTTGCATTAACACATCTTTATATATAATATAATTAATATTCAAGTACAATTTCTAACCCACTATAAATAATACCTGCCTTCCAACTTCTTTTCAATAATCCGTTTATCGGCTATATTTATCCACTTTTGACTTACCCGCAAGAGATTTCTAAGCCTGTTCAAAATCTTTTTGATCCTTTTATCAATAACAACATATTTTTGTATTCTCAAATATGTTTTACAGTAATTTCCTCTACGTAAATCAATGTATTTGATGAGCATGGCGCTTTTCTCCTAAAGGAACTAACTTAATATTAAGATTATGTTCAATAAATGCTATTTACTACTAGTTTGCCTGAAAGTACCATCGATAAAACGTAATCTGATATTTATATTATTAGCCTTGTCCTCATGCAATTACTATCAGGAATTTTCTCAGCCGAAAATAACAACCAGCCTTGCCCCGAAAGAAACTCATATCAGAACAATTGCAATTTTACCTTTCAAAAATCAAACAGATAGAAAAGAGATACCTACAATCCTGAGAGAGGCTGTTTTTCGGAATCTAAGCTTAAAAGGATATGATTTGATAAGGTTGAAAACCATTGACCAAAGACTGGAAATGGCCTCATATCATACAAATGACATAACCAAGATTGATCACTACAAACTCGGAAAAATTTTAGATGCTGATGCACTAATGTATGGAACAGTTACGAAATGTTCCAAACTATTTAGCGTTGTCTACTCACGCGTAACTATAGGCGCTGAGATGGAGATAGTTGATGCTATTAACTCTAAAATCATATGGAAGGCAAGTCATGAAGAACTGACCCACAGCGGCACACCACCCATTTCTCCATTCAGTATTCCTGAAAAAATAATTGACAGTACAATTAACATAAGGGATAAAGTCATAAGTGATACCGCAGATAAACTTGCTGACAAATTAGTTAAAGGTATTCCTGAACGTAATCTTTATGAGGTCTTAACGTATTATACTATTAATATCAATGATACCGGTAATGGCAAAGTGGTGCGTTATGAAGTACAGCCAAACGATACCTTGTTCAAGATAGCAATAAAATTTTACGGACATGGCTCCAAATGGAGGAATATAAAGTATGCCAACAATGATATCCAAAGTACATCATTAAAGATTGGCTCCGATTTAGTACTGCCTGATGTACCCGTTCTGGCAAAAATAGGTGATGCGCAATTGTTGGACAAAGATTATTATACAAAAGCAGTCTATAAGGTAAAATGGGGAGATTCACTTTACAACATTGCCTCTGAACTTTATCATGACGGCAGGAAATGGCCTGTTATTTATGAAGAAAATAGAGATGAAATTAAAGACATGCAGAACCTGACTGTTGGTCAGGTGTTAATCATACCTCTCAATTCTTATCCAAATAATATTGAATATACCCAAAACTGAGTAAACTTCCCGCTATAAATATTTACGAAGACTTTTTGATGAATATGCAATGATATTTTAATCGTGTTCTTTTCCCTCTTCACTGGAATCACCTAAATGCCTGTCACCTGTATGAATATGGAGTGATTCGTCCAGGGTTGATATGTATATACGTCCATCTCCTCCATGACTGGTTGAGGCAACCTTTCTAATTGTTTCTATAACCTTTTCAAGTCTGTCATCAGGAACAACGAATTCTACTTCTTTTCTTTTAATTGCATCTATCCTTTGCTCGTAAACTTTACCTCTATATACCTGTGTAACTATTTTTTTACTTTCTCCAAATCCATAGCAATCTTTAGACGTAATCCCATGAAAACCTATACCGGATAAAACATCCTTCAGTTCCAATGACTTTTCCGGCCTCATAATGACCTTGACAAGTTTCATAATACACCTCCTTCAGTGTTTACACATTCCTTTTTTCAAAAGGATGCCCAATTTTAGTTCGACAAGCTCACTACTTATACAAGTCTATTCGTTATTTCTCAATGTTTTAAAAAGCGCATTCATAACTATTTCAATCTGTTTGTCTGTCATTAACCCCTTCTCAAACAGGATTCTTCCTAATTGCCTATGCGGCTTGTTGGAAAGATTATCCACGACTTGTTCTATTAAGGCTTCTTTCAGTTGGTCCGGAGTTACAAACCCTTTATTTACAGCAAGAATGCCGAATCGAATACAGTACTTATCCGAAATCTCCCTTTCAATATCGCGATCCATCTCTCGCCTCCCTTCTGTTGCAAGACACAAGAATATTTCAATTGATTCCCATGATATGTGGAGGTTTGCCCGCCTAGTGTTTGTGCGGGGGTTACTGCACCCCTAAAAATGATTTATAGATTATGTTAATTTGATATGTTTAGTACAAAAGTGTAGACTTCTGGGCAAGGGCAATAATTTTTGCGGGGAATATGCCCAGATGTATCGTACCCCAAACAGTTATAATAAGAGCGAGAATCAGGAATGGCGAGAGCGAGAGCGGTGCAAATTCCCGTCCGGGCTCCTTCATATACATTACAACCGTTACCCTTAAGTAATAATAAACGGATATGACACTATTTACAACCCCAATAATAGCCAGAATGATAAATCCATTTTTAATGGCTGCGCTGAAGATGTAAAACTTCCCTATAAATCCTGCCATTGGCGGTATACCAGCCAGGGAAAACATGAATATGCACATCGTCACTGCTAAAAGAGGATGTTTATAACCGAGGCCATTATAGTCTTCAATATTAGCGTTTTCCTCTCCTTTTCTTCCAAGTACAATCACTACGGCAAATGCACCCAGATTCATAAATGCATATGCCAGCATATAAAAGAGTAAACCTGCAATTCCAAAATCACCCCCCGCTATGATGGCCATAAGCGCATAACCCGCATGCGCTATACTGGAATATGCCAGCATCCGCTTTATGTTTGTCTGGGCAATAGCCACAAGGTTTCCAACTGTCATTGTAAGAACGGCCAGCACCCACAATATAATAGACCACTTTTGCTCTACGTCAGGCAGAGCTACTAAAAATACCCTTAGGAATGCTGCAAAAGCAGCGGCCTTTGGCCCTACAGACATAAATGCAGTAATTGCAGTCGGCGCTCCTTCATAAACATCAGGAGTCCACTTGTGAAATGGCACACATGCCACCTTAAACCCAAAACCAATAATAAGCAACGAGGCGCCGGCCACAATCATAGGGTTTGATAACGCCGGATTATTCGCCAGAAACTCAGCAATTCCCTTTATGTTCGTAGTGCCGGTAGCTCCGTAAAGCATAGCGATACCATAAAGCAGGAAGCCTGTCGCAAATGCTCCAAGCAGGAAGTATTTCAGAGATGCCTCATTTGAACGCACACAATCCCGCCTGAAACCTGCCAGCACATAAAGCGATATGGACATTATCTCAAGTCCGAGAAATATCGTGAGCAGATCAGCGCCGCCCGCCATCAGCATCATGCCTATAGTGGCAAACAGTATCAGTGTATAGTATTCACCATAGTTTATACCCTCTTGTTTAACATAGCTTACCGATAAAAGGATTGCAATAGCCGTACTGATCAGGAAGATGAGATTGAAAAATACCGAGAAATTGTCTACTACGAACATATCGCTGAAGGAATATACGGGTTTTCCCATTTGGGTAAATGCTACCATACCTGTTATAACAACGATAAGAAAGCTCAGGTATCCCAGACTATCCTTGAATTTTTTTCTAAAAAACACATCTGCAACAAGTATGAATATTGCAGATATAGTTAAAATAATGATAAGTGATATACTTTTTAAATCAAATGGCGGAATTACTATTTCCATAAATTAATCTACCTCTATCGTATGTTCTGCGCTCTTTTCTTCTTTAACAGCGTATTCAACTTCTTTCTTTTCGGTTTTGAGCCTGTTTAATGTTACTTTATATTTCTCATCCACCTGATTTATGAGGTGGTTTACGGATGCATCCATTCGAGATATTAAAGGTTTTGGATAAATACCAATCCAGAAAACAAGTATCGTAATCGGCAGTAACAATGCCAATTCACGCTTGTCAATATCTTTAAGTTTCTTATTTTCCGGGTTAGTAAGCTTATTAAACATAACCCTCTGAAACATCCAGAGCATGTAACATGCGGAAAGGATGACCCCCGTAGCCGCTAAAACAGCATAAACTACGTTAGACTTAAATACTCCAACCAATACTAGGAATTCACCCACAAACCCATTTAAGCCGGGCAATCCAATGGAAGACAATGTAATAATCATAAAAAATATGGCAAATATCGGCATTTTCTTCGTCAAGCCTCCAAAATCAGCGATCATCCTTGTATGCCTTCTTTCATATATCATTCCAACAAGTAAAAATAATGCGCCGGTACTTAAGCCGTGATTGATCATCTGGAGTATTCCACCTTCCATTCCCTGTATGTTAAATACAAAAATACCCAGCATGACAAAACCCAGGTGGCTGACACTGGAATACGCAACCAGTTTCTTCAGGTCTTCCTGTACCATTGCTACAAGCGCGCCATAGATGATTCCCGCAATTGCCAGCCATGCGATGAGAGGCACAAATTGATGACTTGCGTAAGGAAACAGCGGCAGGCTGAAACGTACAAAACCATAAGTGCCCATCTTCAATAACACCCCTGCCAGGATAACGCTGCCTGCCGTGGGCGCCTCCACGTGAGCATCAGGTAACCATGTATGAAATGGAAACATAGGAACCTTAATCGCAAAGGCAAAAAAGAATGCTAAAAAGAGCCAGAATTGAGCCCCCATGGGAATGTCGAGGTTGTAAATCTTTAACAAATCAAATGTGTATTCGCCAGTAGCCTTCTGATTCATAAAGTAAATAACTATTATGGCGACCAGCATCAACACGCTTCCAGCCATTGTATATATAAAGAACTTTATTGTGGCATAAATCCTCCTGGGTCCTCCCCATACTCCTATTATTAAATACATTGGAATCAACATCAATTCCCAGAACACATAAAACAAGAACAAATCAAGAGATATAAAGACTCCCAGCATCCCTGTCTCTAATACAAGCATCGCAATCATATATTCTTTGATTCTGTCTTTTATATTCCATGACGCCAGGATACAAATGAGTGTGAGAAAGCTTGTCAGGAGGAAAAGAAATAGGCTTATGCCGTCAATACCTACATAATAGCTTATGCCGAATTCCTTTATCCAGGAAACCTTTTCAACAAACTGAAATTCAGATGTATCAAATCTGAATTTAAAGAACAGAGGCAAAGAGAGTATAAAATCTCCTATGGCAATAACAAGAGCAATACGCTTAATTTTCTCCTGTTTCTCTCCATTTATAAATAGAAGCCAAATTGCCCCAGCCAACGGTAAAAACGTAACTATGGTAAGTATCGGTAAACTCATTATATGAAAGCCTTAAAATCTAAAACGTTTATAAAAGTACCAGGGAACAAAATATTATGATAACTCCACCCAGCAATATAGATAATGCATAGTTGCGCACATATCCGGTCTGGAAAAGTTTTAATACTTCACTTTTCAGTTCAACAATCCTGGCAACTGCATTTACAAAACCATCTATAATCTTCACGTCTACTATCTTCCAGAGAACAAAGGAAGTCTTTACGGTCGGTTTAACAATAGTTGCATCATATATTTCATCAACATAATATTTGTTATATATAATTGTGTAAATCAACTTAAACTTCCCAACTATCTTTGCAGGTAAATCAGGTTGTTTTATGTACATTAAATACGCTAATAATATACCTATTATGGCTATGCCAGTTGAGATTCCCATCATAGAAAACATCAGACCATTTGACACATGATGCAAATCGCCGCCGTCAGTCATCCCGTGGTGCCCGCCGCCAATAACCGGCGCCAGGAAACTGTTTATGGCACTCGCTGTCGGAAAGCCAATAAATCCACCAAGGATGGAAAGAAAGGCCAGTACGAGCAATGGAATAAGTATACTCATGGGAGATTCATGGACATGTTCTTCAACATGTTTAGTCATGTTTGATTTTCCATAAAATGTCATAAAAAGCAGCCTGAACATATAAAATGCCGTTAACAATGCAGCAAATGCGCCCAGTCCCCACAAAAGGAGGCTCCCCCTGGTAAATGCATCAAGCAAGATTTCATCCTTGCTAAAGAATCCTGCAAATGGCGGTATTCCGGCAATTGCAAGTGTTCCGATTAGAAATGTCGTATGTGTCGTCGGCATATACTTTTTCAGGCCACCCATCTTTCTCATATCCTGCTCACCGCCTAATCCATGAATTACACTGCCTGAACCCAGGAATAGTAATGCCTTAAAAAATGCGTGTGTAACCAGATGGAATATACCGGTTATATATGCCCCCACACCACAGGCAAGGAACATATACCCTATCTGGCTCACTGTGGAATATGCAAGAACCCGCTTAATGTCATTCTGGGCAAGACCGATAGTTGCTGCAAATAATGCCGTAGCCCCTCCTATTACAGCCACAACGGTCAGCGAAAATGGTGATAGAGTATACAATACATTACATCTTACAACCATGTATACACCGGCAGTAACCATTGTCGCAGCATGAATGAGTGCGCTGACTGGAGTAGGACCTTCCATAGCATCAGGAAGCCAGGTGTAAAGTGGAATTTGCGCAGATTTACCAATAGCGCCTACAAACAGTAAAAGAGTTATCATTGTAGCTATAAAACTACCGGTTTGTAAATGTTCGGGCGCGGCGTGAAAGACATCGGTAAAATCAATAGTATTGAAGGTGACAAAAATCAACATGATTGCAAGGATGAAACCAAAATCACCAACACGGTTTACTATGAATGCCTTCATTCCTGCATCGGATGCAGATTTCTTTTCGAACCAGAAACCAATTAACAAATATGAACACAAACCAACACCTTCCCAGCCGATAAACATGAGAAGGAAATTATTAGCCAGCACAAGCAGCAACATTGAAAAGGTAAACAAGTTCAGATACGTAAAATATCTGTAAAACCCGTCATCATCATGCATATATCCTACGGAGTACACATGAATAAGAAATCCAACACCCGAAACCACCAAAATCATTATTACTGAAAGCGGGTCTACCTGCAAACCGGCAATCGCTTCAAATGTACCAGAACCGATCCACGTAAAATAGTCCTTCTCAAACACCCTGTGCTCAGGATCAAATTTCAGAAGATCGATGAATATGAAAAATGAAACAATGAATGATAATCCTATCGCAGTACATCCAACAATACCGACAATAGCCTTATTAAGTTTCTTTCCAAGAAATCCGTTTATTACAGTCCCCGCAAGCGGAAACAAAAGTACAAAACCGATTAAGTCCAAATATGAGCACCCGAAAAAATATGGCATTATTCTATCCTTTTACCACTTCATTAAGTTTATGTTATCAACATTGACAGTCGCTTTATTTCTATAAATTGCGATTATTATTGCAAGACCTACTGCTGCCTCTGCCGCTGCAACCGTCATAATAAAAAAGACGAATATCTGACCATCCATTGAATTCAGTTGACGGGCAAATGTAACAAACGCCAGATTTACTGCATTCAGCATTAATTCAATACACATGAAAATAACTATGGCATTCCTTCTGATTAAAACACCCACTGCTCCTATTGTAAACAGCATACCTGACAGTATTAAATACCAGGTCAACGGAATCATTATACCTCTTTCTCCTTAATAATTTGTTTTTTCGCCAAGATTATTGCGCCGAGAACGGCTGCAAATAACAATACAGATGCAATTTCAAAAGGAAAAACATATTTCGTAAACAACATTTTACCCACAAGCTGTGTATTCCCAATCTGACTTATGCTCTCCGGCGTATACTCACCCTGTGTACCCTGAAACACGGTATTCAGTGTTACAACACCAATCATAACAACCAGAATAAAACCCAGGATGATGGCTGAAGGTTTTTGAAACAACAGTTTGTCATAGTCACCTTCTACATCTGTTTTGTTTAAATTAAGCAACATTATTACAAAAACAAAAAGCACCATTATTGCGCCGGCATAGACCATTACCTGTATCGCAGCAATAAACTGTGCATGCAACAAAACGTACAACACGGCCAGAGAAACCATTGTTTGGATAAGAAAGATTGCGCTATAAACAGGGTTCTTTTGAAATACTACGCAAAGAGCGCAGACAATCGTTATTAACCCCATTATTATGAATAATAAACCTGCCAGCATATTTAAAGATACCTTAAAATTTGATTATTTCTTTTTCTTTAACGGAACTAACAATTTTTCTTTATTATAAATCTGATTCTTTTCCTGAGAAGCCAACTCATAACCTTGCCTTAAGAATATAGCTTCTTCAGGACATACTTCCTCACAGTATCCACAGAAAATACATCGGAGCATGTTTATCTCATAGGTCTTTGCAAAACGCTCCCCCTGTTCATTTTCGTCACCTTCCAGGTCAATGCATTCAGCCGGACAAACTGTAGAGCAAAGGCCGCATGCCACACATTTCTCTTTACCATTTTCGTCCCTCTGTAATTCGTGCAAGCCCCTGAAACGCGGATAAGTCGTCCATTTTTCGTCAGGATACTGCATTGTTATTACTTTATCCGGCCTAAAGTAATACTTTAACGTAAGCGCCAATCCCTGTAATAGTGGTTTTATCATACTGACTTTTCCCTAACATACTTTCATGCCCGGAATCGGGCAATACATATCTTGTAAATTGGACTCCTTGCGAGAGCAAGGTTATCTCCATTTCGGGAGGAATCCAGGAATCTGTTTAACTATAACAAGACTATAACAAGCCCTGTAATTAAAATGTTTGCCAATGCAGCCGGAAGCAGGACTTTCCACCCAAACTTCATCAGCTGATCATACCTGAATCTGGGATAAGTAGACCTCAGCCATACAAAAAAGAATATGCACAGAGCCATCTTTATTAAGAACCAGGCTACAGGCGGCAAAAATGGGCCTCTCCAACCGCCAAAGAAGAAAGTAACGGCAACTGCAGATACCGTAATGATATTAGCGTACTCGGCCATGAAGAATAACGCAAACTTCATACTGCTATACTCAGTATGGAATCCTGCAACCAATTCTGTCTCTGCTTCTGGTAAATCAAACGGACATCTATTTGTCTCTGCAATAGCGCTTATCGCATATATGATAAATGCTATAGGCTGAAGTATAACGAACCAGCATTTAGCCTGGGAATTTACGACATCTACAAGGCTTAATGACTGAGTAATCATAAGAACGCCTATCAAAGACAGCCCCAGTGAAAGTTCGTAACTGATCATCTGAGCAGAAGATCTCAGTGCGCCCAGTAAAGAATACTTGTTATTAGATGACCAGCCCCCTAACATAATACCATAAACGCCGACTGAAGTAACGGCAAGAATATAGAGTATGCCGATATTTACGTCTGTTATAACCATATCAATGCTTAAGCCCATTATGCTTATTGTGTCCCCAAAAGGAATAACTGCAATTGACATCAGTGCGGGAACCGTGGCGATAACAGGCGCCAGGACGAATACGACTTTACTGGCTTGTGACGGTATAATGTCTTCTTTAAAAATTAATTTAAGCCCGTCTGCAATAGGCTGAAGTAATCCATGCCAACCCACTCTCATTGGCCCGAGCCTGATCTGCATATGAGCCATAACTTTCCTTTCCACCCATATAAGGTAAGCAATGATTAATAACAGTATCCCTATTACTATACCAATCTTTATTGTCGAAAGTATAGTATATACAATTGCATTTAACATTTCTTTAACCGTATCTGAATTTTAAAATTAGCCACAAATTCACCAAAACGCTAAATTCTATGATGTGGGCGTTGCCCGCCCTACTTATAACTTTCACGTTGCATTCTTTGACCGCAACATTCCAGTATGCCGGTAGTTTCTTCCACAACACTTACCTTCTGACCGCATTCTTTGCAGACATAAACTACGCCGCCGGTTGGTTTACGATGAGCTGATGTCCAGGTAGCCATCATACCTTTCTCAGTAACCAGCTTCATTTCCTGCCCACAACACACAAGCACACCAAAACCATCTTTAACAACTACGACCTTTTGCCTGCAAACTTCACAAAAATATGTTTGTTCTGCTTTTGCCATTTTTTACTACTTCACCTTAGATATTTTTATGTTTGTATAGCCATTAACACGCAGGTTATTAATGGGCACCCACTCATAATCCTCCGAAACAAAAACAGCGCCTTCAGGTACTCTGTTCGTAGTTTTTGCCTTGAGCTGTATCTTGTCTTGAGCAGATTCAATCTTTACCATGTCGCCATCCGCAATGTTCACCTTCTGCGCATTATTTCTATTAATTTCCACAAAACATTCTGAAGCAAGAGAAACGAGAGAACTCGAATTTCTGGAGTAAGTCCCCTGATGCCTTAAACTGGAACCTGTTAACAATACGAATGGATACTCTTTGCTTTTCTTTATATCAGTGAGTTTTGATTCGGAGATTTCAAACCTGTGCTTTACTGGTTCAGATTTATTGTATACTGAAGATACCCAACGGAAACCTTCCTTTGCCAGATCGCTATTTTCAATTCCTTCATATATAGGAACACTTTTACTTACTTCATCCATAATCTGCTTAGGAGATGTATACGAGTATGAATAACCCATCTTTTTGGCCAGGTCACACACAATCTGCCAATCTGGCTTAGAGTTTCCCACCTGCTCTATGACCTTGTTCAACCGTTGTACAGTCATCCCCATGTTTGTAAATGTGCCTTCTTTTTCAACATATGTTGATGTGGGAAGCACAACATCCGCAAGTTGTGCAGTTTCGGTCAGGAAATTATCCTGAACAACAACAAAACCAACTTTCTTAAAGGCATCCTTTACCTTCTTACCATTTGGGTAGCTCACTATGGGATTTTCTCCCATGACGTAAAGCGCTTTTATTTTACCACTTGATGCAAGATCAAAAACATCTTCGGTGTCCTTCATTGAGACATCATCAGATAATTTCACACCCCATGAGTCTTCTACCGTCTTTCTATTTGACTGGTCATTTATATCGAGGTAGCCGGGTAAGAAATCGGGCACAACTCCCATGTCGTTTACGCCCTGAGTATTATTATTAACCCTGGAGAATACAAGTGAAACCTTATCAGAACCACCTGCATTTATCAATGCACAAAGGTTCAACAAGGCCTTGATCGTATCCTCAGCCAATGGATCCTCTTCAATATCCTTACCGCAGATAATAAAACATTTCCCAGACTTTGCTAATAAATCCGAAGTGCTCTTTATCGCATCCTCCGAAACATTTGTTAGCTTAGACGCCTTCCTTATACCCGTGTCAGAAGCCTTTAGCAACGAGCGTAATTCTTTAAAATTTTCAGTTGACGATTCCACCTTACCCAAATCAACGAGTTTTTCGTCAACAATTATTTTAATCAGGGTATTAATTAGTATTGTTTGTGTCCCTAAATTATAGTTCAGGCGGATATCTTTCCTGGCAACGCTGTTAAATTCAATATTTCTTGCATTCGCAACAATTAGCTTTGTTTTGTTTAATCTTATTGCCTTCCTCGCCATGCTCCCGACCACAGGATGTGCTTCGGTTACATCAGCACCCACAAAAAATAATGTATCTGCCTTTTCTATCTCTTCCAGTGAAGTCGCTACAATCCTGTTCTTTATAGAAACCTGAATCAACCGGTTCAGCGAAGGCGACTTAATATTAGATATATTGTCTATGTTATTGGTTCCTAATACCGTCCTGCAGAACTTCTGAAACAGATAATTATCCTCATTAGTACATTTTTCAGAACCTATACCGCCTATTGCTTTGCCTCCATGCTCGTCCATGATTTCACTGAATTTTTTTGATACGTAATCAAGGGCTTCTTCCCATGACGCCGGACACAAAATCCCAATCTTTCTTATCAAGGGGGTTTCAACCCGTCTGCTTGAATTAATAAACTCATGGCCGAACTTTCCCTTTACACACAGATTACCTTCATTTATTCCCAGGTCATCATCCGATGTTATCCTCATTACCTGATTCTTCTTGGAGTTTATTACCACAGTACAGCCAACAGCACAATATGTGCAGATCGTTGGCGTCTTTTTCAATTCCCATGGTCTAGCCCTGAATTTAAGAGTTCTGTCCTGCCACGAACCTGTTGGACACACCGATACACAACCACCACAAAAACTACAATCCAAAGGCTTGTTAAAAGCAGTGCCAATAACGGTCTTAAAGCCCCTGTTCTGATAATCTATTGCGCTAACTCCCTCAATTTCTTTACACACTTTCACACATCTACCACAGAGGATACATCTGTTTGTATTATATTCCAGGAGGGGATTGTCCCTCTTCATCGGTTCGTCCAATCTGGCAGTCTTAAATCTACCCGCGGACAATTTAAGGTCATGCGTAACATCTTGCAAACCACACTCCCCCGACTTGTCACATGTCGGACAATCAAGAGGATGGTGCGCCAGTAGATATTCCATAACAGATTTCGTATATTTTTCAACCTCAGAAGTTTTTGTTTTTACCTCTATACCTTCAGAGACTGGTTGCGCACAGGAAAATCTATGCCTTGTCTTTCCTCGCTCAGTTACCTCAACCATACAGAGTCTGCACCCGCCATACTGAGTTAATTTTGGATGATAGCACAACCCGGGAATATAGATCCCGTTGTTCTTTGCCGCCATAAAGATATTCGTACCTTTAGGAACAGTCAAATTCTTGCCATCAATTTTAAGATTTATATCACTCATTTTATTGCCATAAAATTACATTTCTCATAACACAAATTACATAATGTACACTTTTCCTTGTCAATAAATGCCACCTCATCCTTCGATCCGGATATTGCATTTACCGGACAATTCCTGATGCAAAGAGTACACTTTGTACATTTATCAGGAATAACCGTGTACTTGTGAAGCGCAATGCAAGTTGCCGTCGGACATTCCTTATCACGAATGTGCGCTAAGTATTCATCTCGAAAATATCTTAAAGTAGATACAACAGGATTTGGCGCTGATTGTCCTAATCCACAAAGAGACATTGTATTAATTTCATCACTCATTTGTTCTAATACATCAAGGTCTTCTTCTTTACCCTCTCCCTGTGTAATCCTGATAAGGATGTCCAGCATAAGAGTAGTTCCAACTCTGCACGGAGGGCATTTCCCACAAGATTCATTTGCACAGAAAGCAAGGAAAAATCTTGCCATATCAACCATACACGTAGTTTCATCTACCACAACAAGGCTCCCTGATCCCATCATAGCCCCTGCTTCCAGCAATGATTCAAAATCTATGGGTTTATCAAGAAGTGATTCCGGCAAACAACCGCCTGAAGGCCCTCCAATCTGTACGGCCTTGAATTTTTTCTTCTTCGGTATCCCACCACCAATATCAAAGACAATCTCTCTTATGGTTATACCCATCGGAACCTCGATTAAGCCCGTATTTTTAACATTTCCTGTAAGCGCAAAAATCTTTGTGCCCTTACTCTTTTCAGTACCGATCTTTGAATACCATTTCGCACCTCTATTAATGATGATGGGCACATTAGCAAATGTTTCAACATTGTTCAAACAGGTTGGTTTGTCCCATAAACCTGCTTCCACTGATTGCGGCGGTCTTGTTCTGGGCATGCCTCGTTTACCTTCGATGGAATATTGCAACGCAGTGGACTCGCCACATACAAAAGCGCCAGCGCCCTCTTTTATGACAATATCAAGGCTATAGTCACTGTTTAAAATATTCTCACCCAAGAACCCATTTTCCTTCGCTTGCCGAATTGCAATGTGTAATCGTTCGACAGCAAGTGGATACTCTGCACGCACATATATATATCCTTTCGTGGCGCCTATTGCATATCCCCCGATAATCATGCCTTCCAGCACTGCGTGAGGGTCTCCCTCCATAATACTTCTGTCCATAAATGCCCCGGGATCGCCTTCATCTCCATTACAAATAATAAATTTTTCGTCAGCATCATATTTAGCACATGACTCCCATTTCCAGCCAGTCTCAAAACCGCCGCCACCACGACCTCTAAGGCCGGCTTTGCTTACCTCATCTATCACTTCTTTTGGAGTCATTTTGGTTAACACTTTTTCAAGCGCTTTATATCCTCCTTTTATTGTGTACTCATCTATGTTTTCAGGATCGATTGCCCCGCAGTTACCAAGCACAAGTCTCTGCTGGTTATCATGAAATTTATGATAATCATCCTTTGCCAACCACTTTTTCACGGGTGTATTGTTCACAAGGTGATCTTCCACAATTTGAGGTACCATGTCAACCGTAACTCTCTCGTAAGTAAGAGCCTCCTTACCCGGCACAGTAACGTCAACAAGGACATCTCTGGCACACAAACCCCTGCAACCTGTTTTTGCAGTCTTGCAAACACGTTTCCCTAAGGCTGTATCCAGTTTTTTGCTTTTTATCTCTTTCTCAAACCTTGCAAAAACCTTATCACCCCCGGCAGCAATACCACCCGTTCCCAGGCAAACAGAAATTACTGATTTGTTCCCATTTTCACTGCTTTCGGCTTTTGTTTTAGTTTTTTTACTTTTTGTTACGCTGCTCATTTTATCATTTCTAAGGCTAATATATTGCTAACCCGCCTGTACCTATTCGGGCAGGTATCATTTAATAACAATTTTAATAATTTACATGTTTTAAGCCGCAGGCTTTACGTACCTATCCAGGACATCTTCAAGTTTATCAGGAGACAGGGTGCCGTGCACGTCCTTGTCAACTACAACAACCGGGGCTATTCCACATGCGCCAAGGCAAGACACCTCTTCAAAGGTAAACATCCTGTCCTCTGTAGTTTCATTGGCGTTTATCTTAAGCCTGCCTACAATCTTAGCAGAAAGGCTCTTGGCATTCTTGACATGACATGCCGTTCCGCAACATACTTTAATTATATGTTTCCCACGCGGCTTTAGATGAAACTGTGAATAAAACGTTGCAACTCCAATAATTTCGCTAACGCTCATATTCAATCTTTCAGAAACAAGATTAATGATCGTCTCTCGCAAATAGCCATATTCGTTCTGTATCTTCTGCAAAACAGGGATTAAACACCCATCTACATCCTTATAATGAACCAATATCTTTTCCGCCATAGATAAATCTACTGTTTCGTCTTGTAATGATTGTTTTTTTGCTTTGCCCATTATTTCAATCTCTAAAATATTTAACGGTCAATTTCGCCTAAGACAATATCCAGACTCCCGATTACGGCGACTACATCAGCAAGCAAGTGGCCTTCTATCATCTTTTGAAGGCCCTCTAAATTAACAAATGATGGAGGCCTGATTTTTATCCTGTAAGGATTTTTTGTGCCATCGCTTATTATATAATACCCCAGTTCGCCTTTGGGAGCTTCAACACAAACATATACTTCGCCAACCGGAGGACAAATACCATCAGTTACTATCTTAAAATGGTGTATCAGAGATTCCATACTCTTCTTAAGGTTTACTTTTTGAGGCAGAGCAACATCCGGTATATCTGCAATAAATTCACCTTTAGGTAAAGTATCTACGGCCTGACGTACAATTTCATTACTCTGACGCATTTCTTCGATTCTAACCAAATATCGGTCGTATACGTCACCATTCTTACCAACAGGCACTATAAAATCCATTTCATTATATGATGAATAAGGCTCAGACTTTCTTATATCCCACTTTACTCCAGAACCCCTTATACTAGGGCCGCTTAACCCGTAATTTATTGCATCTTCTGCAGAAATTATCCCAACATCTTTCGTCCTCATTAACCATATTTTATTTTTTGTCAGGAGAGTTTCATATTCCCTTAATCTGCCTGGAAAGGCGTTAACGAATTCTCTTGCCTTCTCAGCAAAACCGTCAGGCAAATCTCTGGCAACACCGCCTATCCTGACATACGAAAGATTCATTCGCGCACCTGCTACCATCTCAAAAATATCATTAAGCGTTTCCCTCTCCCGAAAACAGTAAAAAAAGACAGTCATTGCGCCTATATCAAGGGCATGAGTTGCAAGCCATAACAGATGTGATGATATCCTCGTAAGTTCACACAAAATAATCCTTATATACTGTGACCTCTTAGGCGCCTCTATATCCAACAACTTCTCTACGGCAAGAGCGTATCCCAGGTTATTTGACATCGGGGCCAGATAATCCAGACGGTCAGTAAGAGTGATAAACTGATGGTATGTCTTGTGTTCGGCAAGCTTTTCTATACCACGGTGAAGAAATCCAATATGGGGAGTAGACTTAACTACCGTCTCGCCATCCAGCTCCAGAATGAGCCTCAATACACCATGCGTACTTGGATGTTGAGGACCCATGTTGATAGTCATTACCTGTTGTGTTGTTGCTGTCATTCTTCCCCTTTTCTATACACTTCCCTAAGAGATGCCGGCTGCCTGCCTTTAAGCGGATAATCTTTCCTCAAAGGATAACCCTCAAAACCTTCCGGCGTTAATATTCTTTCCAAATTCGGATGCCCTTCAAAGATTATCCCAAACATATCATAAGCTTCTCTTTCATGCCAGTCCGCTGTCTTCCAGACATTTGTAACAGTCTTGATACTCGGATTTGAAGCGGGTATCTCCACTTTCAGTCTCACCCTGTGATTATGTCTTAAAGAATAAAGATGATAAACCACTTCAAAGGCATTGCTATTGTCAAGACGCGATTTGTCTACACCGCATAAATCCGAGAGATAACCAAAGTCTGATTCATCATCGTTACAGAGAAATTCGGCAACTTTCCCAATATAATCCTTGTTTATTGAAACGGTCAATTCGCCTCTAAACGTTTTCATACCCGTTACGGCATCTGGAAACGTCTCCTTTAATTTCTTTCCTATAGCGCTCATTTCAGCCATATTTTTATGATACCTTTAATTTAATGTATCGTAATTTCAAACCATTACATAAAAAAATATGCAGGTAATTCATGAATTGTCTCTACTCGTCCAGAACAGATTCTTTGTCTATTTTCTTCTGTATCTCCATTACTGCGTGAATCAGCGCCTCTGGCCGCGGGGGACATCCTGGCAAGAAGACATCTACAGGGATAATCTCATCCACTCCCTGAACTGTGGCATATGTATCGAAAATGCCGCCTGAAGACGCACAAGCCCCCATAGCGATCACCCACTTGGGTTCAGGCATCTGATCGTAAATCTTTTTCGTCACAGCGGCCATCTTATAAGTAACAGTACCGGCAACAATCATCAAATCTGACTGACGCGGTGAAAACCTGAACACTTCCGCCCCAAATCTGGCCAGATCATATCTGGGAGCCACTGCTGCCATCATTTCTATGGCACAGCATGCCAGACCAAAAGGCATAGGCCAAAGCGCATTTTTTCTTGACCAATTTACTACTTTATCAAGCGTTGTAGTAAGTATACAATCGCCAAAAAGCGTCTCTATTCCCATTCGAAACCACCTCTTTTCCATATATAAGCATAACAGACCAACAATATTAATATGAATATTGCCATTTCTATTAAGCCAAAGAGCATCAAAGACTTATACACCACCGCCCAGGGATATAGAAATACCACCTCTATATCAAATATAACAAACATCATGGCAATTAGATAAAACTTTACAGAAAATCTCTCCCTGGCAGTGCCTGTTGGCTCTACACCACACTCGTACGGAGAAAGTTTTTCCTCAGTTGGTTTATGGCGGCCGATAAGGGCAGAAATTACGATGTTAGAAATGGCAAAACCCATTACTACTAAAAGTAGAATCAGGATTGGAAGATAACTTATCAGCATTTATTATATATGTTTGCTTTAATTATAATACTATATAACAACCAATTGTCAAAAGTTTGAATTATTATAAAAAATAACAAATTAGTCAACAAAAAATATTTTTTTTGTCAAGGCAAATTGATAATGTCAGGTTTTTGGCAAATTAAAAATGTCAGTAAATTAGTCAAAATTAGCATAAGTTAGCAAGGAGATAAGGTAAAAGCAATATGATGTTGTGTAACTCCAGGAGGCCGTAGGCCGACTGGAGTTACACAACATCAACCGTCAACATGTTACCGCCACAAGCAATGATGCCTTTTGCTTATTCTTATGCACTTGTTTGTGTTTAAGTTCCTGTTCTTTGGAAAATATATGTATTGAACCGTCTAAGTGTTTATGCACCATGACTTTTACTCTAACAAAGCTGATCCGGTTATTGCTGGGCAATATCTGATATGTCTTTGCCTTGTAGCTTATAGTATTGTCAGATGCAACGGTCCTTTCTTCTTTTATACAGAAGATATTACTTAAATCTAAACCCTTAGGCAATGCTCTGTATGCAGAACCTTTTTCCTTGGGCAAGCGGGCAAATTTACGATTATATTTGGGGATAAATACTTTTGTAAGGTAGCGATTGGCTGCCTGTAGCGTTGATACCTTATGGAGCCTTAACTCAGAGCAAAGCCTGTCTTGAAACGTACCCCAGGCCCTTTCTACTCTGCCTTTAGCCTGTGGAGAATTTGCGTAGATAACCTCTACTCCCAATTCGCCTAAAGCCCTTGCAATTTGAGTCTGGTCATAGTCCCCTTTTAGTTGATAATGAAGTCCTTCATGCCTGGTGGTCTTAAACTTAGAATCCCTATCACAATAAAAGCTTAAGGGGATACCCTTTGTCTCTACTATCTGCTTTAAAACGCCCATATTCTCACTACATGAATCAGACAATGCAAATCTCGCCCCCGGACAAGCAGATGTCGCATCGTCTATACCGCCTATTAAATACAATCTGGAACCTCTACCCTCAAGCCAGTCATGATCCGATGTGTCGAACTGCATCATCTGGCCTTCTCTGGCTCGCGGCTCCCTCCATTGCAGATGTTTTGGATGCCTTTTGCTCATGGTATGAAGTCCTCTCTTGAGAAGAATTTGCCTAAGTGATTCTTTTGATATCTTTATCTTTTCTTCTGTATTTAAATATTCAGTCACATGAGTATTGTTAAACCCTTTGTATTTAGTATTACAAAGATGAACTGCTTTATCTTGAACGTCTTGAGTCAACCATCTGGCTCTTTTTGTGCCTCTGGATTTATGCAGTATACCCTTGATACCTTCTCGCTCTACCCTGTTTTTGATGCGATATATCTGACGTTCGGATAGCTTTAAAACTTTACCTGCTTCTTTAACTTTTAAATATCCTTCTATTACTTCTGTGATTGTCTTGTACTTGTTAAGATCTTGCATTCTCAGGTAATACATCTCTCATCTCCTTTCCAGAGATGAGTATACCTGACATTTTCTATTTGCCTTATACTGACATTATCAATTTGTCATGACAGAAGAAATATAAATATTTTATAACATGTGTTAGTCGCATAGATGATACCTTGCTTATACTTCG
>Ga0156324_1170_pt1 | contig 26034 bp, 20 predicted proteins | sample RifCSPlowO2_12_FD_107972 | JGI IMG/M metagenome (GOLD analysis project Ga0156324, IMG submission 107972) | Planctomycetes bacterium RIFCSPLOWO2_12_FULL_40_19
TTACAAACATCCATATAAAGGCCAGAATGGTCATGATTGCCACGACGTACAGAAGGAATTTATTTTGAAACAGAGTTGTTGAAGAATTTTCCCTTATCCCTTCAAACTCGGGGAGGTCCAGGCCTTCATACATCGTATCCTCAGACCAACCTGTTTCTTCATCAGAACCACATTCAGGACATGATAGCGCTTTTATTGGCACCTCTGCATCGCAATTCGGACAATTGAAATAATCTGACATATCAATAAGGAATGTTATAAGACTTTAATTTATTATATAAAGTCTTTATAGATATACCAAGTGTTTCGGCTACACGCGTCTTATTACCATTTATCTTTGAAAGGGTATTTATTATGTGTTGTCTTTCCAGATCAGACAGAGTGGCATCAGCATCAAGAACATTATCATTCGTGCCTGCGTATCCTCTAATTTCTTCCGGCAAATTGCATACACCTATCTTCTCATCATCTACAATAATCATCAGGTTTTCTATCACATTCTCCAATTCCCGGATATTACCAGGCCAATTGTATTTCATCATACTTCTAAGTGCATCGGGGCAAACTTTCTTTTCGGTCATATTAATCCTGTGTGTTTTCAGGAAGTGTTGCACAAGCAAAGGAATGTCGTCTTTTCTTTCCCTCAAAGGAGGCAAAGATATGTGAACAATATTAATCCTGAAAAACAAATCCTCCCGAAATGAACCCTTTTTAACCTCTGCCGCGATGTCCTTATTTGTAGCCGTTATAATTCTGCTATCAATAAAGATTGACTTACTGTCACCCAATCTGCGGATTTCTCCGGACTCCAACACCCTCAGTAATTTTGCCTGAATATTTATTGGCAACTCGCCAACTTCATCAAGGAACAATGTACCTTTGTCTGCAACTTCAAACAGTCCCATACGGGTTTCGTGTGCTCCCGTAAATGCCCCCTTAACATGGCCGAAAAGCTCGCTCTCGAGAAGGGTCTCCTGAAGGGCTGCACAGTTAACGGCAACAAATGGATGCTTGTTGCGTTTGCTTTTCTGATGGATGTCTCTGGCAACAAGCTCCTTCCCTGTACCACTTTCACCCTGTATAAGCACAGTAGAATCTGTTGCGGCAACCTTGTTTATAAGATTAAATACCGGTTCCATTTTGTCACTCTGGCTTATCATGACCTTCTCCTGTTCTCTGCTGGTTGCCAATCTCTTTAGAGAAACATTTTCTTTAGAAAGTTGCCCTTTTTCATACGCCTTCTCCAAAAGTATATCTAATTCATTAAGTCTGCATGGTTTTGTAATGTAATCATACGCCCCCATCTTCATTGACTCAACAGCGCTTTCAATGGTCGCTCGTCCGGTAAGCATTATGACCTCCACCTCCGGATCCATTTCCTTTACACACTTCAACGTATTAAGCCCGCCAATGCCCGGCATCTTTATATCGAGTATTATTATGTCAAAGTTGCGCTTCTTTAATTCTCTGATAGCAGTCTCGCCTCTGTTGGCACAAATTACAGAGTACCCCATCCGGGATAACTCCTTCTTCATAACCTTACTGAACGTTTCGTCATCATCCACAAAAAGAAGCTTATGTTTGTTTTTCATAATGTAATAAATTTCGTAACTACAACTAAGACGCTGATGCTACATAACATGCACCAATATTTACTAAGTGTTTAAACACTCATCTTGCCTTCTTGCCAATACGAGCATTTGTCACCATCTGGTTTTTCTTAGGTTTTATGTTTGTGTGGCGATATTCCAGATATTAATCGTTATTTAATACAATATTAAGTTTTTCCGTGAATTCCAAAGCTACGCGCAAGCTGCTAACATGACCTGGGTTTTCAATTATGCAATTCCTGATAACTGTTCCGCTTCCGCTAAGTTTAAGCTTTCTTTCTCGAGATCCGGACGTGTTAGTAACCGTACTTATTTGCAGAGGAATTATTGTCCCCGGAGAAAATGCCTCCGTATCATTTGTTATCACCTCGAAATAAACTCCACTCGCACTAACGTTCATTGTTTTACCATCCTGATCGAGTAACGAAACTTCAAATGGAAGATTTAGTCTTACATTACGCCTTCTTTGATCACACCTTCTGTCACCATGCCTTCTGTTCTGATCGGGTAACGATATTTTAAATGCAGGATCTGGGCTTAGATCATACCTTCTTTTATTACGTCTTCTGTCAGAATATTTTTTTTTGGCCTGCATATTATCATCCTTTCTGATTTTGCTCTATGGGATATGATTTGTTGAGTGTATAATACTCAAGTAATTACCAAAATCAAAGAAAAAATGATAACCAATCCCGAATGGCTCAAACCTAAAGAAAAAAAATGCTTCCATCAAATCTCACTGGATTGTATAGATAAATTGGTTGAATGCATGGAATGTATTGATATAGAGGAGATGGATTGTGATACCTGCTTTAAGATGCAGGAAATATTAACGGATGAAATTGACGACCCTGAGTTTCTTGAATTTGCAATAGAGAACTTTAGTGAAATGTTTGGGTACATTGCTCAAGGAAACATAAACATCAGGATACACAGAGATATTACTGGCGAGATGTGGTTTGGGGCGTAATAATATTTGGTGATTCCATAATTAAGTTCAATTTGCAAATCAGCGAGCATTTATTCATTGGATGAGTATAGTCCAATTCCACAGGTGAATCCATTCCGCTCTTTAGTATATCACTCTGCCACTAACATTTTGTAACTTATCATCCTGATGCCTTAGTGTCAGAAGGCAGAAAAATCGTAAAGGTCGTACCCTTACCGACTCCATTACTGCAAACCAATATCTTTCCCTTATGTTCTTCTATAATACCATAACAAATAGATAGTCCCAGACCTGTACCTTTCCCCGGAGACTTAGTAGAAAAAAAAGGTTCAAAAATCTTATCTAAATCCCCGGATGCAATACCGCACCCTGTATCCTCAAACATTATTTGAGCGCCCTCATCAATTCTACTCGTTGATATCATGATTTCCCCTCCATCCTCGGTTGCATCTATTGCATTCAATATCATATTCAGGAAAACCTGCTTAAGTTGATTGGAATCACCATAAATTATAAAGGGTTCTGAACTGAAATTTAAACCTATGCTTGACTTTCTTGGTTCCTTTTGTCGTTCAATCAGCTTAACTACATCAGATATTAAACCATTTATATCCACCTTACCAAAGACAGGCACTTGTCTTCTTGAAAAATCTAACAGCTTGGAAATTATAGATTTACACCTATAGGTCTCATCACTAATTGTCTTTAGATAATCAGGAAAAACCTCCTTGTCGTCTTTTGACTTAAAATCTACATTGTCTATGCGGCTCATGAGACCCTCGGCACAACTCGCAACAGAGGCAAGTGGGTTATTTATCTCATGCGCAACTCCTGCCGCCAACGTCCCTATCCCAGCCAGCTTTTCAGACCTGCTCAGGCGCTTTTGTGTCTCCTGCAGCCTTTCGTAGGTTTGCTTGATCTCCTCTGTCCTCTCACCTACCTTATCCTCCAGATTGTCCCTGGCCTCAACAAGCTGGTTTGTCTTTAAGCGTATAACACTGGATGCTTTCTTAATAATCATAAGCAATATGAAAAACAACAATCCCATACTCGAACTAGTCATTATTATGGCCTTTTTTTGTGCATCGGCTATCTGTATATCTAAATCCCTCATATCCTGATAAATTTCGAATACGCCCACTTGTTTCTCAATATTAGCGTTCCCTTCTTTATATTCATAAATAGGATAGTAACTCTCAAGAAAAGATTCCTCTATAACCACACCTTTAGAATCCTTCATATCTGGAGGCTTGAGCGCTGATGCAGGAATACCTCTTAATGCCAAATCCAATTGAACATTTTCTCCCCGATTTAGAACATAACCTATATGTCTCGGGATATTGCTGTAGATAATCTGGCCGTTTAAATCAAAAAGATAAATCATTTTTAAGTTAAGTCCATAAATGTTGTTCTTTATGACTTTGTCGAGTCTGTTAAATTGTTCTTGATTGTTCTCAAGGTCAATATACCCATACTTGCTGATTGTTGGAGTGAAAAAATCTTCATACAAGGCATGGTTAATATTCTTAACAATATATCCTGCGTAATTCTCGCTTCTTTCAATTAAAGCATTTTTCTCCATCCTTGAGAAAACCTCACCAACCAGAAAACTCACGATGCCTATAACAATGAAGCTCGTAATGGAGTAGTATAGCATCAGGTGAAATTTTTCCGGATGAAAGATGGAAAACCATCTTTTGTTCTGGTGTTTGTTACTCATTTGAGTGCGCTCAAATCATACAGAGTAAGCTTATAATATGGTTTATTAATATACCGATTATTTTTAAATTCAGCAACAACTTTAGAATTATTCGTAATAGAATTGACTCCATCAACCTTAGAAGTTGATAATATTACCTCCGGTGTAACTAAAGAGGCCTCTATATCGTACTGTAGATCATCAATATCCCTGACCCTCCTTGTATCCCACAAAGGGGCATAATACTCGAAAAGTCTCTTTGTCTCCCAGCAATAAATGCGGGTTGAATGGCTGTTATAATTACGTCCCACGTAATCCAATAGTTGTATTTGTGCTACCGGTTCTTTCTTATGGGCATATACAAGCCTTACAGATATGATACTCATACTCATAATTAAAATGCCAATAAATAAATGATATGGTGAGGAACAATTATACTTGATCAAATTTAAATATGAGTAACTGTATTTCGCATTGTTTAACCTTGCCAAACCTGCCGAGATACAGATTATGATCACGGGGATTAAGGGTAATACGTGGCGCGGTTTTTCCAGATTTTGACCAAAAAACACCCACAGGAAATATGGCGCCATATAAAACGTTATGTATCTTGTTTTGTAATCAAATCCTGTGTGTCTCAAATAAAATATTATACCAAGCCCCATTATGATGGATGGCAGGACACGAAAGATAGACGTGTCATAACACCAGAAGCCGAGTCCGTTACAAAATACGCACCACATGAAATCCAAAAACCTTGATGGCATATTCTGCGATGTTACTACCGAACCTCCCCAATCACCAAAGTGCCCAAACACAAAGCTGACTCCGTTTATTATGAGTTGTGTCAATCCCGTATAATACGCAAGAGGAATCAACCAGATAGATATTCCAGCGACGAATCCGAACACTCCATAACGTATCGTCATTTTCCCCCTGTCCGATTTTGATAACGTACGCAAAACATAAAGCCAAAGGATAATAAATGGGAAATAGCTTAGTCTTACACCCAGACAAATTCCCAGTAACACACTGCCTGAAATCAAATACCTCAATGCATACGACCCGGAGGCGCATGCATAAAACAGCAATTGTGCCGATAGAATTACAAAGAACAAGCCAACCGCATCCGACAATGCTTTTTCTGATTGTAACCAGCATAAGGGATTGACAATATAAATAAGGGCTGTAATCCACGCTACTTCTTCAGAAAACATCCTCTTTGCCAGATAAAATAGTGGCATCAATACCGCACTGCCCAGTATGGCGCCTGGTACCGTTAATGCAAGTATATCATTATCGGTAAAAAGATGAACCAACCGGCATAAAAACATATACACAGGATAACCCGGAAAATGCGGCTGATAATACGCTATATCATAATCATGCAGGCCAAGGGCAAAATCTACACTATCCCACCCTTCAAGATATTCCCCCATAAACAGCAATCGGCTAGTCATACATATAGCCATAAGAGCAGCCAGTACTATTAATGTATTACTCCGTGAATCTTTCACTTTTGTGTATGTTTTCGACATTTTGCAATTTGCTTCTTTTACCTTGAATTACCATTGCAGCTTCAAGGCCCATTTCCATCGCTCTGTCCATAAAGATGTATCTAAAGAGACCGTTTCTCCCGCTAATGTGGATGTTTGTTATACCATCTAAACTCGATAGCAATTTCTTAAGATGTAGTTTATAATCAAGTTGGTATATGGGATAGGCGTGCTTCTCTCTTGTGTAGAAATAATCAATCACTTCACCTTTAACATCTATACCTAGTTTAAGAAGGTCATCAATACACCTTTTAAATAATAAAGCATCCGGCATATTCCATATCTCATCATTATAAAAACATGGAATCTCCAATATTAAGGAAGTCTTACCAGACGGGGCATTATGTGGGCTCCTTTTTCTGGGCTCCTGTATTCTGGTCATAATATATTTTCCATCCGGTATGTATGTCCACGTATTCTTGCCTATCTCCGGTTTATCAAGGAGGATATTAAGGAATCTCAGGCTACGGTATCTGAGCGACCTGACTGCCTCGCTCACATCCAAACATTCTCCCCCCATATCCAGATTGCAAAGTAAATCAGTTATGGGTATAGTTGAGATAATCCAATCACAGTCAATCACTTCATCCTTTCCACTGATATTACAAACAACACCTTTTACTCTCTTCCCCTCAAGCAGAAGCATTTTAAACCCGGCATTAAGGATTATGTTGCCTCCACTTTTTTTTATTTCCGCTGCAATATATTCAAATATCTGGCCAATACCCTGCTTTGGATAAAAGAAGTTTCTGGTGTAAGTCCTGGGCGTGTTCTTCCTTGACCCCCATAATCTTAAGACAACATCCCAGAGGTTCAGGAGTGAAATCCGTTCCGCCGCCCAATCTGACGATAACTTGTCTGAAGGTATTCCCCAAAGTTTACTTGTGTAGTCTTTAAAAAAGGTATCATATAATTTCTTGCCAAATCTATTAATTACCCAATCTTCAAAAGAAGTGTCCGGAGAATGTCTGATCTTCTGACAAATACTCTGGTATGCGTAATCTATCAGACACCCTGACAAGAATCTTACGTCAGTTTGCCTCAGGATGTCACCGGCAGAGAGCGGATACTGAAACTCCCTGCCATTTAACCTTATAGCGCTGACTCGTTCTGATATTAAGAGTTCATCCCCCATTAGCACTGAAATCTTATTTAACAGGTCGTTATTTTCTGAGATCAGCCTGTGCCCGCCAAGATCGAAATTAAACCCATTGTACCTTATTGTCTTGCACAGGCCGCCAGGTGAGGATTGTGCCTCGATTACAACTACGTTTTTTCTGGTCTTTGAGAGTTCCCATGCGGCGCTCAGCCCGCATGGTCCGCCACCTAGAATGACTACTGTTTCCATGTTTTACCAACTAAAAATGATTTGAATAAACCCTTTATTTTCTCTATCCTCTTTTGCCTCGTTTTCCATTTCGTACTCAAGCTTAAGCATCGTATGATTTACAGGTGAATAATTTATTCCAAATGCTATCCTGTCTGCATCACTTTCATCCGTTATAAGGTCATTAGGGTCAACTGAATCAAACCTCGTAACGCATTCTACATACTTCACGTAATTAATCTCAGGTGCGTATTTGTACGAAGTCTGAAAGTAATAACCCTCACGGTCAAAACTGCCACCGGCAGATGTTGATCGTTCGACGTTACTCCTTATATATTCACCCCGTATCTCAAAACCGCCTTTCCGGAAGGACGCATCTGCACCTGCAAAGTCCATCCTGTACTTTTCGTCATCGTCATATTTCCCGGTAGAATAGGAGCCGCCAATTTCCAGGCCAGGCAACAACTCAAGACCTAAACGTCCTCCCAGGGTCTTATTGTCATTATTATCATCTAACCACTCCTGTTCTCCCTTTTTTTCAGGGCTGGCTAATCCATTTGTAACCGCAAGTTCATATTTAAATTTCGTTTTATAAAAGAACGGAACCGTTCCGTACAATTCCAAACCTACATCAGAATATGTTCCAGGAATTATCTTTACAGATGGATTGGGCCTGTCTATCAGCTTATTGTATGGGGAGCTTTCCACAAACCTCTCAATGCCGAAAGGGTAATAGAATTCTCCTATCCTGAGAACACACCGCTCATTGAATATATTCCAATCCAGTTCAAATTTCTCAATCTCAAATTCTTCAAAACCATCATCCATCTCAAGCTCAGAATCAAATGATAAATTCTTTAATATCTGTGTCCCAAACCAAAAGGTTAATTCAGTTTGATTAAATACCTTCGATGAGCCCTTTTCTGTTTCGTCAAGCCCCTCTGAAAATGGGGCTCCTAAACTCAGGAAACCGTGAAACTCCGGTCGCAATAACCTCGGCTTTTCCAACTTTACCTCCTCAACATCAAAGACATACTCTTCGGGTAATTTCTTTGCTTCTTTTTCATCACCCTGAGCGGGAAGTATGGCATTAATTAATAACAAAAGAACAAAACCCGATTTTAGAAGTGTCTTAGGTGAATTTATCAATATGTTATCTCTTTGCCATTCTCAAAATAAGGAAACACTATGAGAAGTTTTTGCTCTATTTCCTTTGTAATTATTAAGAATTCATCCGGCCTTGGGCTGACGTCCCCTGCTCCAAGAAACCCTAAGCTACCCAGGGCCTTTCTGGCTTCTAAAAATTTATTAAATACCTCATCATGAAATTTTGTATCATTAAGCTTATCATATCTCCTGACATTTCCAGCCAGCAGCAACGTATAATACTCCTCTGCAAGACGAAGCCTGACTTTTGCCCTCGCAAACACCTGAAGGCCTTCTGTAAGGTTCCAATAATACTTCTCCCGTATAGCAAGAAACACAAGATTTGCCATTACTTTTATGACTTCCTGGAAATTATGCTGAGAGATTCCGGCGTCAAGCTTTGACTTGAGATCTACTTCAAAGATATTTCTAACATCATCAATCCTGTCACTAATTGTATTAATGTCTGACTCAACCCTCGTCCAGTCATCCTTCTTCCCATAAAAAATAACTGATTTGAAGACCGTAATAAGCGGATCTTCATTCCTTTTATACCCGTATCCAAAAGACGATCCCGGGCATATTACTACAACGAGAATTAAGAAAGTGATAATGATGGAATATTTCTGTTTTAATGGAATGAACATAATATTTTTTCTGCTACTCTGTGAAACAAGATATCAAGACTGTACGTAATTTATTGCTTAAGAGAATAATTCTGGCAATACAGCAGGATGTTACATCCAATAATCATTATAAATATTTACATTGCAGCAACGTAGAGTAATCAGAGCACAGGCTCACTAATTAAAACAGGAACAATTAATAGATTCAATCATAAATATCTGAATATGAGAACCTTAAAATTTGTTTGTAAACAATAAATTCAACCAATAAATTCGTACTTGACATAAAATTAGCTATTTGATAGATTAACGCAAAATTTTGATTGAAAACTCCATTTATTTTTAATAAAAATCACGTTGAAAGGAGAAGGAAACGATGTCCCAGGGAAATTCTAAGCTTTTTGCCATAACTACTGCTTTATTTGTTGTCTTATTCATAATATTTTTTACTCTTTCCATAACTTCTATCGGACAATTCACAGCTCAAAAGAAAAGGGTTCATCATATGGAGCAACAAATCTTAGCAGGTAAAAGCGAAATATTAAAGGTACCTGAGATGATAGGGAAATTAAGGGTTGCTGACAAAACGAGTAAAGAATTAGAAAGCCAAGTTGCTGATCTCACTGAAACAAAAGGAGAAATGGAAACAGAGCTTACTGGACTTCAAAAAGAATTGACGACCATAAAAATAGCAAAACTTGTTTTGGAAACGGATAAGGCAGGCTATACAAAGAATCTGGTAGAAGCGAGACAGGCTGTAAGAGAGTTAAGGGAACATGGAAGTACCGATTACAGCATAGATAAAATTGAAGAAACACTGATCGAACCTTCACATGAAGCTACACATAAACCTGAAGCGAGCAGTGAGAAGATACCATTTAAAAATGTCTGGGAGTAATGCTAAAATAACCTGACCCTTCATTAACCATCGGAATTAAGTAAATAAACGATTTGCTTAGTGTAAAAATCACCAATTACCACTGTAATGTTTTTGGGTCAGAGGAGAACGCTTTGAATAGTTTGACTGCGCAGGTGTAAAACGCCGCCAGAAGTAAACCCTGAGATAGCAAAACGATCAAACAAGATTTAAACTTTTCTACGATTTCACAAATCAAAAATACATAACCACAAAAGCAAAACGAAATTAAAACAGTGTCTATCAAAAGATCAAGGAGGGATTTTCTTAAAGTAGTAGCTAAGATTGGCACAGGGATCTGCGCCTCATCTCTTTTGCCAGGCAACAATAATACTCTCAGGGCTATTTATGCAGGAGAAGAAGTTTCGTTAAAATCCAGAGTGATACTGGCAAAAGACAAAAGGTTCGTAAACATCAATGAGAAAGCAGACGCCTCTATTATCAGCAGCGCCATTGATAGCGCAGTGGCAAGAATCACTGATTCAAAAAATCCATTAGGCGCATGGAAAAGTCTCTTTAAAGAAAACGATATCGTAGGAATAAAACTTAATTGTCTGGCCGGAAGGATGTTTTCACCTCATACTGAAATAGTCGAGGCTATCATAAACGGTATAAAATCAGCAGGTGTAAAAGAAAACAATATAATAATTTTCGAAAGATTTAATAGAGAATTGGAAGATGCGGGATTTAACATTCGAAACCATGGTAGTGGTTTCAGGTGCATTGGCACAGATGCACTTCCTTCAGGAGGATATGACCCACAACCACAGGTTATCGGCAGTGTTGGAAGTTGTTTCAGTCAAATAGCCTCATCATACTGCACAGCAATAGTAAATGTACCTGTCTTGAAAGATCATGATCTTGCAGGGGTATCAATAGGAATGAAAAATTTTTACGGCATCATACATAATCCCAACAAATATCACGATGGAAATTGTAACCCCTATGTCGCCGACCTTAACAGTCATCCATACATAAAGGATAAATTAAAATTAGTTGTTTGCGATGCTCTGAAGGCCCAATATCATGGCGGCCCTGCCTTTAAGCCTCAATGGGCCTGGGATTTCAGAGGAATTTTGATTAGCACAGATCCAGTTGCACTTGATCGTATCGGAACTGACATTATCGAGAATAAAAGAAGAGAGGTAAGTATGCCATCTCTTAAAGAGGCGGGGAGAGAACCAAAGTATATCAAGACTGCCGCTAAATTAGGACTGGGATTTGATGATCCTTCACTAATTGACGTTATATCAATATAGAAGAGTTGACCACTGAAAATTACTGAAATTATGGTAAAAGTGTATTCTTACAAGACAGACGGCTCATAGACATCAAAGGTGAAGCAAGTAAACTCAGGAGAATTTCAACACTTGAGAAGAAAGCCGGCATAAGCTATATTTATATTTTAGTAAATTCGAAACGCGAAATCCGAAACAAATCTCTTAGGTTTTAGATCAATTCATAGCAGCCTTGAGTGAATTCAGGCGTGTTATCATGAAGTAAAGCAGAGGTATCACTCCACCAACAAAGAAAACCACACCACCAACCGCACGCATCCAGGTCAGAACCTGAAAGGGACCGCCAAGAATGAATTCCTGTGAGCGGGCGACCCAGTAACCGTTCTCTACAACCGACTTAAATTGTAAAATTCCGGCAGGAAATGTATCCAGCGCCACCATCAGCAGGAGCCCCACGTTGATCGCCCAGAAGGAAGAGCGCAGGAGGCGTACGTTCCAGCGCCCGGAGACTATAAGGTGACGGCTGCAGAATAGAACTGCAGCAATCGAAACGTTACCGTAAACTCCCATCAATGCAGCGTGACCGTGATTGACAGTCAGGTAGGTGCCGTGCTCGAAGTAATTTATGATTGGGAGATTTATAATCAAACCAAGAATACCGGCGCCGAAAAAATTCCAGAAATTTACTGCAATGAGGAAAAGAAATGCCTCCGAAAACCCGAAGGACGTCCCTTTTACGGCTGCATTCTCAGAACGTCTCCCTAATGAATAATCCGGTACCCGCGCAAATTTCCACACTTCAATCGTAAGCAGTATTAGGGGAATAACCTGAAGAGTCGAGAAAACACTGCCCATGGCCATGAGCGCAGCGGGTTTTGCATTCCAGTAAAAGTTATGGGAGATGCCCAGCAGGCCCGAGCCAAGAAACAGCAATGTAGCAAGGTAAATCACTCTGGCCGCAGCCTGACGGGTAATTAAACCCATGAATACCAGATAACAGGCGATAATGACTGTTGTAAATACCTCAAAGAAACACTCTACCCACATATGAATGAAACACCATCGCCAGAAATCGGCAATTACAAAATTGGTGTTTGGTCCGGCCACAAAACCGGACATGAATAAAACGGCAATAGCCACAACCGAGTAAAGAATCCAATACGGCAGGAAAAACGCCGACTGTCCCTTCAATGCCGGTTTTACACCACGGTATATAATCACTGCCCATATTATAAGTGCCACAAAAAGGAAGCCTTGCCACAATTTGCCAAGTTCAACGAATTCCCAACCCTGATTACCAAGGAGACGCCAATGATCACCAAGCATGTTCTTTGGTCCCATAAAACAGCCTGCAAGCATACCAACAACTACTGTAACAAGCAACCAGAAGAGTACGTTGATAAGCGTGACTTGATGTTTAGGTTCCTGCCGGTGAATACTCGGAAGAGTGAAGATGGAACCGGCTATCCAGCAGATTGAAATCCACAAAAGCGACAACTGAACATGCCAGCTACGGGTAATCGTTATTTGCAGGTATTCAGAAATGTCAAACCCGAAAAAAGTTGTAAATCCTACAAAATCGTGAATCGTCAGGACACCAGCCACTATCTGCAGGAAAAACATTACAACCGCAACCGCAAAAAACTTGTATGTTGCACGTTGGCCGGCAGCAGGAACATATGATGAAACGTTTTCACTGTTAACAGGTTTTTCATTAACCTGTGACTGCAGTCCGGCAGACCTGGCGTAATAACCATAAACACAGAGCACAGCGCCTAAACCGAAAATCAGGAACAGCAGCCCGATAACGCTCCACAAGATTACTGAAGGTGTTGGGATATTGCCTGCGTATTCATCGTATGGCCAGTTATGGGTATAACTGGATTCGCCGCCCGGTCTTTCCGCCGCACAAACCCAGGCGCCCCAGAAGAAAAAGGCCGCAAGGTCTTCGAGTTCTGATTCGTCTGTAATATAGCCTGCCGGCTTGAAAGACTCCCTGTGATCTCCCTTGAATTTTGAACGATAATATTCGACCAGCCGTTCTGCAGCGTATGCCTGTCCTTCTGTGAGAACGACAATACCCCTCTCCCTGTCGTAATAATTTGTCTTGAGTTCACGCTTAACACGAACAGAGATACCGTCTTTCTCTATTTGAGTTAACTCCTCCGATCTGCCACTTGTGAGCTCCCTGCCATAATAATCGTTCATCTGAACCGCAATCTGGTGAAGCGCTTCAGCAGTAAAATCCGGTCCGCGGGCAGCGCCGTCCCCGAACATACTTCCGTATTCCATCAGAGCGTATTTCTGGAAAACCAGTTGTCCACGCCCGATAGAAGCCGGCATAAAGACTTCCTTCCCTGAGGATGAAACAAAATCAGGTTTTGGAGGAGCGTCTTTGTACGTCCTGAAACCCATAAATATAACACCAGATGCCCCTACAACCAGGACAGCAAGTAAATATTTCCACCAATTAGTAATATTCATATCACACCCTGAAAGTCCGTATTCTAATTTGGAATGCTTGAAAATTTACAATATAATAGAAGGCGGCAAAAAGGATTAATACATTATCACATACAGTATGTAAGTTCAAGTATCATAGTATTTGCTACCAGAAGCTGAAACTTCCAGACACTCGACTCCTGCATACGCTGTAGCGGAAAGTACTAAGATTATTGAGAAATAATAGAGTCAAATGACCTGTTTTTTATTCTTGACAAGATTTCCTTACTTAATATAATTATCCTACTTTGAAATTTTGAATGGTATGGGAGATAATTCTGCTGATAATGATTACGAAGCTTTATATTTGAGGTCTAAAAAATGGGGGGGGGTAAGATAGATTCTGACGCAATATTTTAATAATGTTCATTATCTTATAATTTCGAGTATTAATAGTTAAGAATAAGAAAGGGGAGGGTTTATAAATGAATATGAATAAAAATATAAAAAAGATTTTCTTATTCGTAGTTGTGTTTACACTGGTTTCTTACGGATTTGTTACAGTGGCTAATGTCCATGCAGAGGTAAAACTTGGAAAACTGGCAAATGGCGAGGGGAAATGGGGCAAATTCTGGAAGCCTATTGAGATGTACCAATGGTGGGATCCGGAGCATTATTTTGAACCGGACAACGATGTTGAAGGTACTTTTAGCGGAGCAGAATGCCTTAACTGTCATAAAACGATAACCCCGGGAATTGTAAACGACTGGAAGGCAAGCAAACATAGCGCGGCGTTAGTAACCTGTGATAAATGTCATGGAAATGACCACCAGAAGCTGGGTATGTCACCGCCGGATACATGCGGGGTCGATGGTTGTCATGCCAAACAGGTTAAACAGTTTAAATCTGAATTGGAAACAGGGCATCCTTCTCATGCGAGGGCCTTTCATCCGGACGTAGTTGAAGCGGGATGGCAGATCAGCAAGCCTCAGCCTGAGGTTGCAGGCTGTGCACAGTGTCATTCAATTGAAAATAAATGTGATGCCTGTCATTTCAGACATAGTTTCAAGGCTTCCGAGGCCAGGCAGCCAGAGACATGCGGATATTGCCATAACGGTCCGGACCATCGCGATATAGAATGTTATCAATCGTCGGCACATGGAGTGATTACAAGGATTGATGGAGATAACTGGGATTGGAACAAGACTTCAGAGGCTGGAAATTACAGGGCACCCACCTGTGCCTATTGTCACATGCACAAGGGCACTCACAACGCTGTTGAGAACACGGTATATGCCCATATGGGAGTTCTGGAAGTTGATCGTGGGGCTGAAGGATATGCAAGCAAAAGAAAGGCATGGGTAAACATCTGTAACGATTGCCATTCGTCTCGATTTGCGGCTGCATATTTACGGGGAGCTGACGAAACAGTCAAGGTGAGCCATGCTAAAGTCAGAGAGGCAAAGGCTGTTATTGAGGACTTGCATAAGGATGGATTCCTTGAAGCCATGCCAAAGGATCTGGCGCCATTTCTGGACGAGGGACATAAATGGAACCTTGGAGGCAGGATGTATAATATCACGGAGATAGAACGCACATGGTTTGATATGCTTGTCTATCAGGGAACGACTATTTTCAAGGCGGCTTTCCATATGGCCGCGGATTGGCAGACTTATGTGGCTGCTTTCCAACAGGACGAATCTCTTTTAAAAGTAAAGTCCGAAGCAAGCAAGCTGAGGAGGATAAAGGCTCTGGAAGAGAAGGCGGGTATAAGTCATGTACCTTATGACTTCTGGAAGAAAGGTGAATACACAGATTCACTTACTGTAATTGATAAACCGGTTAAATCAGAATCAGAACATCCCAAGGCTGAGCATCCTAAGTAAAAGTCTTATTAAATTCGAATTATGTTCAGATTCGTAAGGTTTACTGGTAGCAACGATAGCGACACTCTCTTATTTGCAGGGGGGTGTCGCTCTACATTTTGGCCTGGTTGATTGTTTAGAAGGATTTACTTAATTTTCACACTGCGCATAAATCATATCTTTGGTTATACCACAACATTATATTTTACATGCATACAACCCCTCACCCCATCAAGGGGGAAGGAATCTACCGTCTCTATTGGTAACCCCCTAACCTGTCCATCATGTGAGGAATAAGGTAGAACGAGTTGATTGCAAAACTATTTTGGACGAATTTTAAAAGATGAACATCCCCTTTTTTATAGACAAAGTCTGAAGGTATTGTAGATGTTTAAAAACTTATTAGTTACCGGTGGATGCGGTTTTATCGGAGCAAATTATATCCGCTACCTACTTGAGGAGTCTGATTTCTCAGGAAGAATAATAAACGTAGACAAACTTACTTACGCCGGCAACCCTGAAAACTTAAGCAAGTTTGATGAAAACTTTCCCGGCAGATATTTATTCGTAAAGATTGACATTTGCAATAAGGAGGAAATTGCAAATCTATTTGATAAATATCAGATTGATGCTGTATGCCATTTTGCAGCGGAATCTCATGTAGACAGGTCTATCGCCAGACCTGACACCTTTATTCAAACTAACATAATTGGCACCTTTAATCTGCTAGAAGCTGCCAGAAGGCAAATGGCCAACCTCCGGCTTTTTCATCACATAAGCACGGATGAGGTTTTTGGCAGTCTGGGTAAAGATGGTTATTTTACCGAAGAAACGCCCTATAAACCTAACAGCCCTTATGCTTCATCCAAGGCTGCTTCCGACCACCTGGTGAGGGCATATCACAAAACCTATGGTCTGCCAATTACAATATCAAATTGCTCCAACAATTATGGGCCATTTCAGTTTCCTGAAAAAATGATGCCCCTCATGATTCTCAACGCATTTGAGGGAAAATCTTTACCTGTTTATGGAGATGGTCTGAATGTCAGGGATTGGCTCTACGTGAGAGACCACTGCACTGCGGTTTGGTTGATTATGAAAAAAGGAAACCGTGGTGAAACATACAATGTCGGCGGCAGTAATGAACTGGAAAATATAAGGCTTGTAAAAACGATTTGTGATATATTGGACGAATACAAGAGTTTATCAGACAATCATCCGCGAAGAGAATTGATTACGTTTGTTACGGACAGACCTGGTCATGACAGAAGATATGCAATTGATTCCAGCAAATTGAAGAGCACACTTGGCTGGTCTCCTGAAGAATCCTTTGAGTCAGGTATCAAAAAGACTATTCAATGGTATCTAGAGAATTCAGACTGGGTAGACAGGGTGAAGAGCGGTGAATACCTGTCCTGGGTTAAGGAACACTATGGTTAAATTTGTTATTGATGCAGGATCGGTAGAAAGCTAACCTAAAGTTTCACCCTGCATGTTACATAAGAAAAATATTATATTAAAACGAGGATACAGAAGATTTCTATTAAGTATATTAAAACAAATCTCCCCGATGTCTTGCTGATTGAGCCAAAAGTGTTTGAAGATTCCCGTGGATTCTTCATGGAAACATTCCATCAGGAGAAATATGCTGAATTAGGCATTGACCATGCCTTTATACAGGACAACTATTCACATTCAACGCAAGGAACTCTGAGAGGCCTGCACTATCAATTAAAACATCCTCAGGGAAAATTGATTTATGTAATTACGGGAGAAATCTTTGATGTTGCCGTTGACATACGACGAGGTTCCCCTACATTTGGCCAATGGGCAGGACAATATCTTTCTGATCAAAACAGGCGACAGATTTTTGTACCTGAAGGTTTTGCTCACGGTTTCTGTGTTATCAGTAAAACCGCAGATGTATTATATAAAACCACAGATTTATATAATCCGGATGATGAATACGGTGTGCTGTGGTCGGATCCTGCAATTGGAATTGACTGGCCTGTTAAAGCGCCTATTGTGTCAGATAAAGATAAGCAGTTTCCGGGATTAGGAGTGGTACCGGAGACACAACTACCAGTTTATGACTAAAAAGGTTACGCCCAAAGGGTACGACTTTGTCAATTATTCCTGAAAATCTCGATTAAGCTACCTTTACAGAGATCTTTTTTGCTTATGCCTATGAATAATTCTAAAGAAAATTCTAGCATTGCACTAAATGACGGGGATAAGATTGCGGTCTTGGGAGGAGGCCCTTCAGGCTCATTCTTCAGCATTTTTGCTCTCAAATTAGCAAAACAAATTGGAAAAGATATTGACCTGACTATTTACGAACATAAAAGTTTTTCAAACGAAGGACCATCCGGCTGTAATATGTGTGCGGGTGTTATTTCAGAGTCTCTTGTGCAATTACTGGCTATTGAGGGCATTTGCCTGAAATCACCAATAGTTCAACGTGCAATTGATTCCTACCGTTTTCAAACAATTAGCGGAGACGTGCTTCTTCACAGCCTTAATGAACAAAGAGGAATTGCTACTGTTTATAGAGGCGGGGGTCCTGTTAGTAAAATAACCTCTGAAGCAGATGAGAATCCTGAAACTGAAAAAATAAGTTTTGATGACTTTTTACTGGATTATGCTGAAAAGGAAGGAGCAAAGATTGAAAATATTAGAGTTGACGATATAAAACTAGATAATGAGAAACCTCAAATATTTTCAAACAAGCGCATACTATCAGATGCAGACCTTGTGGTTGGGGCTTGTGGAATCAATACCAAAACAGCAAAGATGTTTGAAGAACTCGGAATAGGTTATACACAACCATCAGTAATAAAGGCATTCCAGTCAGAAATACACATAGGCAGAGAAAAAGTATCAACTCAGTTTGGCAATGCCATTCATATATTCCTTATCAACCAACCCAATGTAAAATTTGCAGCCATAACTCCAAAGGGTTCTTATGTAACTGTTAGTATGCTCGGCAAGGATATAACTAAACAAACTGTAAAAGATTTTCTAAACTATCCTGTTGTAAAGAATAAATTTCCTGATTCATGGACTATAACTGATACTTTCTGTCGTTGTGTGCCAAAGATTAATGTGGGAGCGGCCAGACACCCTTTTGCCGATAGAATCGTAATGATTGGTGATGCAAGTTCGGCACGTTTATACAAAGATGGAATTGGTTCTGCTTATTTGACTGCAAAGGCTGCAGCAAATACAGCCATTCTCCATGGTGTAAGTTGTTCAGATTTTTATAAAAATTATTATCCTGCCTGTAAGAAAATAAACAGGGACAACTTCTTTGGTAACGTAATGTTCGCGTTTACGAATACGGTTAACAAAACACCCGTCATTCGTGAAGCGCTGCTAAATATTTTACGAAATGAGCAAGACCGTCCCGAATTAGGATACCGATGCAGTACGATATTATGGGATATGTTTACTGGTAACGAACTATATACAGATATCTTTTTGCGGGCACTTAATCCTAAGCTGTTACTAAGAATTCTGGTCAACATCATTGGCACTACTTTTATTCGACTCAAGACAATATGGAGATACTAAATGAAAAATGATAAAGGGTCTTTAGGAAAGGATTATAAAGACGGAAGCATTATCTTCGAAGAGAACTCGATTGGCAAAGAAATGTACATTATCTTATCGGGAAATGTTAAGGTAATTAAAGAAAAAGGTGATGTGGAAACTGTAATCGCAACTCTGGGAGAGGGAGATTTTTTTGGAGAGATGTCACTGTTTGACAATTACCCGCGTTCTGCTACCGTAAAGGCCGAAGGAAACGTTAGCCTTCTTGAAATAAACCAAAAGAATTTCTTAAAGAAAATCAGTAAAGATCCCAGTTTAGCATTCAGAATGCTTGAGAAAATGAGCCACCGTATCAGAAAAACGGATGATAAAATCCTGAATTACATTGTAGAGATAAAAAATTTGGCTGAAGATTCACAGGGCTTTGTTTAGAGGAAGGCATTTTTCACATTAAGTTTTTTATGCAATAGTATTAATAAGTTATGATCAGACAAGCTCACAATCCAGGGCAAAGCCGAAAGATAGAATTCCTGATACATTATCATGTTAAAGTCCAACCGTTACCATCCTAATATTAAAGAGATTATATCATTAAATAATCTTGCCGTTGAATATCATAAAGAAAACAACCTGCAACAAGCTTATAAGGTATGTATGAAGATTTACGAATTAGACCCTGCGCCAGATTTACTAAAACAAAGTATCGATCTGGGTTTAAAACACATGCGTTACCATCTGATATTGGGTGAAATTTATTATAAAAATGGTAATTATGTCGCAGCGCAGAAGATTCTAAACAACCTGAAATCACTTGGTAAGCATTTTTCTGATAAATACATAATGCTGGCAAAAATACATTTACAAAATGAAGATTACTCAAAGGCACTTAAAGAATATGAAGAAATGACTATTGAATGCCCTCAACGTTTTCAGTCAATATTAAATGGATTATTAGAAATTATTAACCATGACCCTTTTATAGAACGATCTTATGAACTATTACACAATTTGTATAAGAAGAGAGGAAGAGAAGCTTTATTGATTCCCGAATTCAAGCGTAAAGTTGAAAAAGGTGAGCATAACAGACAATGTATTCTTGGCACACTCGAGCATATCTATTACCTTTTAGGACAATATCCTCAAGCCATTTCACTCCTGATTAAACACCAGGAGGAATACCCTAAAGATGCTAAAGCCTCCTGTCTCTTAGGAAACATCTACCTGAAATCAGGCAAATACTCTGAAGCAATTATTCAATATAATAAAGTAATTCAATTAGACCCTTCCAGGAAAAATAACATTATCTCGTCACTAGAAAGCTTGTCCGACAATAAGGATTCAGACAACACCATTATTAATTATCTTGTAAATCTCTATATAGATGAAAACAAACTGGATCAAGCAGAGAAAATACTCGATCGCCTTTTAGAAACAAAACCAGATAATGTTAATTACCAGAACAAAATGGAGCAAGTTCTTATCAAGTTAGTTAAAAGCTCCTTTCTTGATAATTTACTGGATTTCTGTATATCAAAAATCGAAAAGTTAATAAAACTCAGGCCAGAAAATACAAGATATAAGAAAAAACTACAGGATATTCAGAACCTAAACATTCGCAAAAAAATCCCCGAATATGAAAACAAACTGAAATCCAGTAACCTTAATGAAGATGAGGCAAACAGAATTTGTTTTGATTTGGCAATGCTTTATATGAAGGGTGGTACTAACGAAGAACGTGCCATCTCACTTTTTCAAAAAGTAGCCAAATCAAGCTCCAGTAAGAAGGTTGACGCTCTTTTACACGTAGGTTTGAGTTTTCTTGCTAAAGGCTATAATGATGCTGCTTATGACAATTTTAATAAAATTCTGACACTATACGTATCAGACAAAGAAAAATTGCAAAATTTATACCAGATAGCAGTTGCCTGTGAGAAAAAGAATTTACACGAAAAAGCAAAGTATTATTATGGAAAAATCCTTTCTATAGACATGCAATATAAAGATGTATCAAGACGCCTTGATCTAATTTCTACTTTAACTAAATCACGGGCAAGTGAAGCTTTAATGACTAACATAAATCAAAAATTTGAGAATATTGAAAAGATAGACGAAGGAAATATCTGGGTTGTTTACAAAGCTGTGGACAAATTACTCAAACGCAAAGTTGTTATTAAAGTAATTAAGGAAGACTTCAGGTATAATCCAGAGGCAATAGATCGTTTCATTAAAGAAACACAATATCTCAGCGGTTCCCAACACAAAAGCATAATTAGAATATATGATGTTAATATTGATATACTTCTCTATATAGTAATGGAATACATTGACGGCGAAAGCCTTCGGTCTATTCAAAAGAAAAAAATATTTTCATGGCAAGAGGTTTTAAAGATTGCAACAGATATCTGTGATGCCATTAAATGTGCTCATAAACATGGAGTCATTCATAGAGACATAAGGCCTGACAATATAAGGCTATGCGATGACAACACTGTAAAAGTTCTTGGCTTCGGACTGACACGTATAACCAGTGTTTCAAAGGTACAAGAAACAAACCAAATAACCGAAGCGCCTTTTTATAAATCCCCGGAACAAATTAGAGGAATAGAAGTAGATATAGATGAAAGGAGTGATATTTATTCACTGGGAATCACACTTTATGAAATGCTTACAGGACATGTGCCTTTTTACGAGGGAGACATTGCGTATCAACATATCAACGAACCACCAAAATCTCTGAGCAAAGAAAACCCGGAAATACCTCGATGGTTAGACAAAATAGTACTCAAATGCCTGGCAAAGAATCCTTCTGGCCGCTACCAGGAAATTAGTCATCTACAGAAAGAACTGGAGTCATATTCAAAATTTTACATAGATTAATCTAAGAGAATCCACCTTTTAACCTGATTCAGGAAATATCTCTTGTAAAACTTTTCCAGCGTTATACTCATTAGTCTATGTCTGCTATATTTTACAGAACAGTTCTTACTTATGCTTAATTGTTAGCTTGTTTTTCGATACTATATTTTTTTATGCGATATCTTAATTTGTCACGACTAAGCCCTAATAAACGCGCCGCCATGCTTTGGTTCCACGAACATTCAATCAGCGTTTTGCAAATAGCATCTTTTTCCATCTCGCAGATGTACATGGTCTTCTCCACCTTATTGATTTGCCTGTCATATATTTTTTTTGTCTTATACTGAATTTCATCCGGCAGATCCCTGATGTGAATAACATCATCTTCAGCCAAAACAACAGCCCTTTCAACAATATTCTCCAATTCTCTTATGTTGCCCGGATAATCATACCCAACTAAGGCGCTCATACTCTCTTTATCAAACTTGCATGTTGATGGTTTACCTAACTCATTACGATATTTCTCAAGGAAGAAATTTGCAAAGTCTGGTATATCTTCCTTTCTCTCTCTCAATGACGGCAATTGAAAAACAATAACCTTCAGCCTGTAATAAAGGTCTTTCCTGAATAAATTCTGCTCTACGGCTTTTTCTAAATCACTGTTTGTTGCAGCTATTATGCGAATGTCTGTTGTCAGGGTTTTTGTACTGCCCACACGCTCAAACGCCTTTTCCTGTAATATCCTTAATAGTTTGGTCTGTATGGATTTATCTATTTCTCCAATTTCATCTAAAAAGACAGTCCCGCCATCAGCAATCTCAAATCTCCCTACTTTCAGCTTATCAGCCCCTGTGAACGAACCCTTTTCATGCCCAAACAATTCACTTTCCAGCAAAGTCGGTGAAAGCGCTGAACAATTAACAGTAACAAAAGGATTTTCTTTGCGGCTACTTTGCTCATGTATAGCTCGTGCAATGATTCCTTTTCCTGTCCCTGATTCCCCAAGAATCAAAACATTACTTTTTGCATCTTTCAGCTTCTTAATCGACTGTAATATTTTCTTTACTTTCCTATTATTACCAATGACCATCTCCTCTGAAGGCAATTGAAACTTTAACGCAAAATTTGTTCTCTGTAAGTTATCATAACTCTTGGCATTTGTGATAGATACGGCTGCAAGATTACTCATTATTGTCGCAACAGCAATATCATCATCGTTAAACGATGTACCATCACACTTATTTAACAACTCAATACAACCTATAGTCTTACCTTTTATACATAATGGCACACATAAAATACTCTCCGTCTTAAAGCCTGAAACTGCATCTATTTCTGCAAAATGGTGAGGATTTTTTTTGGCATCCGGAACCACTATAATTTGGCCGGTACTTATACATGATCCGGCAATGCCCTTGGTCGCAGGAAATCTGATATTTGAAATTAAATTAGAAGCCGGACCTGTTGCGTATTGAATAACCAAATCATTAGAATCACTTAGCAATATAATGGATGCGGCAACAGAGTTAGTTAGTTTTGTTGCATGAATTATGACGTGTTCTAATACATGATTTAATTCCAGCTTGGAATTAATGGTTGCACTCGCCTCAAGAATGTCATGCAAATGAGTCTCTTTCAAATTCTTGTTTCTGACAATATCCTCAATATTAAAACTGGTTGCCCCGTTCTGTTTAAGCATAATTTACTCCAACTTTTATAAAATACTAAAATATGCTACAGTTTAAAAACATTAAAGTCAATCTTTTTTGGGTAAAAACTGGGGAATATTACCCATTATTATCGCGGCTTTAATTCAAAACTATTCACTTTTCCTCATTAAAAAAAATCCTTTCCACGTTCGATATTCTTCTATACTCAGCAATGCAATTCCACCTTAATCCACGACAAAATCCATTGTTCAAATATCGCAACGAGAAAACAACAGCTCCTTTAAGTAGCAGCAAATACTATTGAAGTTGACAAGCATTCTGTTTTCTGATAAATTTCATTGACTATAAATTTATATGTACACTAGGGTAAGCCTCTATAATGATTAAGTTTACAAATACCGTCCTCTCTTTATTTCTTACTCACATCATATTAATACAACTGGCATCAGCTAACTTAGAAGAAGCAAAAGATGTTACAGTTCCAAAAGAAGATGTTTCACCTAAGAAAGTATCAATCATACCTCTGGTTGGAATGATTGATGGAGGGATTCACAGTTCTCTCAAAAGAAGAGTTGAAATTGCCAAAGAAAATGGTTCAAATCGTATAATTTTTGAGATCGATACATATGGCGGCCAATTAGAAGCTGCCTTTGAGATGTCAGAGTATATCAGCAATATTGCGAACACGAAAACGATAGCTTTTATCCCAACAAAGGCAATCTCTGCAGGTTCATTAGTAGCAATCTCATGCAATGAAATTTACATGGCTCCACAGGCTGAATTAGGAGATTGTGAACCAATAGTTCCATCATCTGAAGGTGGTTACAAAACAGTAGGCGAGAAAATACAAACTGTATTAAGAACAAAATTCAGGAAGTTCGCAGAAAAAAATGGTTATCCTGTTCTACTTGCCGAGGCAATGGTAACGAAGGAAATAGAAATATACCATGTAGTTACCGAAGACAAACCAGAAGGGTATTATATTTCAGGTAAAGAACTAAAAGAAATGAACGAGGAGGAAAAAAAGAAGTTTAAGTCCAAAAAGTTGATAATCGAAGAGGGACAGCTTCTCACCATGCATGCAAAAGAAGCTTATGAATACCAATTCGCTAAAGGAATTGTAGAAAATCGAAATGATTTATTAAGATTACTTAAAATCGATAAAGCCGAAACCAGTGTATTAGAAACAAACTGGTCTGAAGAAATGGTAAGATTTCTAGGAAGAATAGCGCCTGTCTTACTGGGTATTGGATTAGCAGCCTTATGGATGGAGTTCAAAAGCCCAGGTTTTGGGTTACCCGGAATAGTTGGTATCCTTTGCCTCGCAACCGTCTTCTTAAGTAAGCACCTTGTCGGCCTGGCAGAGACACCTGAAATCATCATATTTTTTGTGGGTGTTGCCCTGCTCGCCGTAGAAATACTCTTTATACCAGGTTTTGGTATTGCAGGAATACCCGGGATTATCTTAATATTTATAGGCGCAATCTTATCGTTTCAGGATTTCACTATCCCGAGAACACCGTATGATGTCGATCTATTTATAATGAATATATTCACCGTAATGTGCAGTCTTATTGGAAGTGGAATTGCCATTTTCTTACTGTTTAAATTTATGCCGGGCATACCATTGTTTAATCGTTTAGTCTTAACGACTTCCGAGACCGCACAAGGCGGTTTTGTTATCCCTTCTCAACCGGCAGGTGGAAGTGATTTAACCGGCGCAAAAGGCATTGCATTAACGGCTTTACACCCTACAGGGAAGATTGAAGTAAACAATAACACCCTCGATGTGGTAACTGATGGAGAATTTATTGAAAAAGGGCAAACTGTTGAGATAATAGAGGTCAGGGGAAACAGAATAGTGGTGAAGGCAACATAGGTTTATAATAATAAATAGTGCACGCATCTTGCCTGTAGCTGACAGGCTGGAAGCCTGTCCCGCTCACTTACTATAAACAGCAGCTAATTTATGAGTACATCGGGAATAATAACATTATTTATAATTGGTTTAACGGCAATAACTATAGAGCTATTCATACCAGGAGCAATAGTCGGAATTTGCGGCGCCGGATGTGTAATTGCAAGTATAATATTCGCCTATTTATATGTATCAAATTTACTTGGACATATTTTACTTGGTATTGGCATTTGCTTTATACCCATTTTTTTTATAACATGGTATAAACTACTAACCAAGACATTTGCCGTAAATGCTTCAGAAGAGGGTTTCTCATCTGCCAGAGAAAAACTGAACAGCTTGTTATCAGCAGAAGGAGTTGCCATTACGACACTGAGACCATCAGGAACTGCAAATATCAAAGGTAACAAGGTAGACGTTATTTCAGAAGGTGAAATGATATTAAAAAATACCAGGATTAAGGTAATAGACGTAAAGGGAAATAGAATAGTTGTAAAACCCATTAAAACATAAAAATTGAAGGAGAAAAAAAATGATAAATATACCTTTACTTGCCGTTTCCAAGGAAGTTTTGACAATTGGAATTGTCATCGGCGCCATCTTTCTGTTCCTGTTTCTGCTCTTAATATTTAAATACGGCTGGTTGTATATACAGGCATTAGCA
>Ga0156324_1088_pt1 | contig 24230 bp, 18 predicted proteins | sample RifCSPlowO2_12_FD_107972 | JGI IMG/M metagenome (GOLD analysis project Ga0156324, IMG submission 107972) | Planctomycetes bacterium RIFCSPLOWO2_12_FULL_40_19
TCCATGCCACCCTATGTTGAAAGTTTTTTCTTTAGCTTATTAAGTTTATTAAGGGCATCGAGCGGGGTCAAAGTTGAGATATCAAGCCCTTTGATTGTTTCAATGATACTGGTTGATTAATTTGATACAGGCCAAACATTCATCCTTAAGTTCATCCAGCATTACCCTTAAAGTACTTTCCATTTTATTGGAAACCGGCGCAGCCATCACCGGCGGGAATGGAGCGCAGCAGAATTCCCGTCCGTGCGCATGGCGTTGTTATGTGCCGAATATTCTGCTCCGGAACAGAAAGAAGACCGCACCCAGCAGACAGAGCCCCGCCCAAAGGTAATCCATCGAAATCTTCTCTTTCATATAGAATATGGAAAAAGGGACGAAAACAAATAGGGTAATCGCTTCCTGCAATATCTTCAATTGTCCCACCGGCATAACCTCATGCCCCACTCGATTTGCCGGCACTTGAAGCAGATATTCAAACAACGCAATTCCCCAGCTTACGAGCGCTGCGATAATCCAGGGCTTATGTGAGAGATTGCGCAGGTGTCCATACCATGCGAATGTCATGAATACATTGCTACAACAAAGCAAGAAGATTGTGATTACAATACGGTTCATAATCTTTCACACATAACTATTATTATAATTTTATCTTGTGAATCTGCCTTTATAAACAAGAACAGCCGTAATCGATAAAATGCCGGTTAACTCTACCTTTCGCGGCCATGTCAAATCCCAAGTCCTTTTCTCTTCTTCTTAATGTGGTTAATCATAGCCTTTGCCGATTCCTTCGGGTCGATTTCAATAATCAGGGTGCTGCCAGTAGTTTTTTCCAGTTCCTTAGTGAGCATGTTGATTACGTATGGAGAGCCTCCCAGTTTTGGCGTTACTCCGATATGAGTGGTTATACCCAGAGATATCACGCCCATGTAAATGGCGGCCGCTTTCTCAACAACATGTTCGGCTGCGCTTGCCACCAGCGGGAGTTTATCTATAGATGTGTCCAGATAGTCAGCGATTGCCGATGCCAGCGCCGCACATCTGGAATTATCCACACATGAGCCGAAATGAAGGATAGGCGGCATTGATTCGTTCAGACCTGCAGCCTTTCCAAGTGTATCAAGCACACCCCGGAGCGAATCGCCAACAAATTCTTTTGCCTCTCCTGCCAATAAACCATGCCTTGCGCAACCCGTTGCCGCACATCCTGTGGCAAGCACAAGGACGTTATTCTTAAGAAGTTCTTTTGCAATGGTTACAAAGCTCATGTCGGTCTGGATTTTTGATGAGAGGCATCCGGCAATAACGGCAACTCCCTGAATCGAACCGTCAATAATCAAATCGACTAACGGTTTCAGAGGTTCTTCAGGATTTAATTTTTTGAGAACCTCAATCAGGGCTTCTGTGGAAAATCCGCCCAGAAGTTTGTGACCTTTTGCTTTTGGCAGGAAGACTCTGTCAGCCTTGCGCTCTTTGTAAGCCGAAATAGCTTCTTCAACGATTTGAGTGGCTGCTTTATCAGCGTTGTCCGGTGTGAATTCAATGTATGTGTCGTTGTCCATCCTCAGTTCCGGCATGGTAGTTATTAATTTAGTATGAAGCCCTTTTGTAATGGCGGAGAGGGATGGATATACGCACTGCACGTCCACACATACGGCGTCAACCACTCCGGTGCCAACAATGAGTTCCTGCATGATCGTGCTGCCCGCCATCGGGATTCCGAGCCGCACCAGCACCTCAGTACCCGTACAGCAGGTTCCAACGACATTTATTCCTTTTGCGCCTGCCTCTTTAGCCTTGTATTCGAGTTTGTTCGCATAGTTGATAACCATTTCTGAGAGAACGGGGACATGGCCGTGGACAAGGATGTTTACCTTCTCTTTTTCCAGGACATCCATCCCGATTTTGCTTCCCTTTGGTGTTGGGACGCCGAGTAAGATATCCTGTAGTTGTGTGGAGATGTAAAGCGCCAGTACGTCTATCACTCCAAATTTCAGACAGGACATAATCAGGTGATAGGCGCTGCTCATCATTCCCTGTGCAGTGCTGTGAATTCCCTGAACGATTGTTTCCGTAGCGCCTTTATGCGGGATGAGGTTTGCTTCTACGAGTTTATCAATATTCTTCGGCACAAGTGCAAGCGCAAAACTCATAGGTCCTTCGCCCGGTCCGACTAGATCTTCCATAGCCTTCCGGCCAACTTCCTTTGCGATATCAAGGGTCTGTTTTCCGTTTGTGTCAATGCCGAGTTTGTTTGCAACCACATGGAGTTTTGCTTCATCCTTTATCGGAAAATTATCAGAACCTTCAGCCGCTTTTACAAAAAGCTTTGCCACATGTATGGCATGGCCGATGTGAGAGCTTGTGCCGCGCAGGACGGTTTGCAGGAACATTCCCGCAACCATATTATCTGCCGTTTTGCCGCAGGATGATCGTTTTAAATTGGGGGTGGCAAGTTTTGCGTGTAGCGGAAAGTCTTCACTTCCCAACCTGCATGGACCGAGGTTGCAGTTGCGGCAGCAGAGTCCATGGCTTCCAAAAGAGCATCTATCCTTAAGCCCGAAGAGGCTTGAATCATATGCGGCCTGCACATCCCAGACAGTATCGATGCCCTTTTGCCGCAAGAAGGCCACGGTTTCTTCAATTTGCTTGTCAGCAATGCCTTTTCGGCGCAGTTCTTTTTCCTTTTCCAGCCATTTTTGCATTGTCTTTTTCTTCCATTTGTAACTGTATTAAATTGAACTTTTCATTATATTAAGGGATTCTAGCAAAACAGTTTTTGAAAGTCAATTTTAGTGTTATTTACAGGAATACGTAAAGGCTTTAAAATAACTGATTTTAATTTACAATCTTTTTTTACTGTGATATAAATAATCATAGCCCTGTACCTCATACGTTAGTATATGAAATAATGAGAGTTATTACTTTTTAAAGAAGTTCAAAAATGAGTGAAATTACATTCATAAAGGACAATAGCTTTGACTCTAAAAGGATAGACGACCCTTATATTTTGGAGGCCTATATTCCTGAGAAATTCAACTTGAAGGTCTCCGGGAAGGGCCTTCAGTTGACAAATAGGAATGAATTAAGACATGCTGTTGGTGTTGTTGCGGCAAGGACTTTAAGGTATTTCAGCACTAATGGCGAGGGATTTAATATATTTCGTACAAGGGGCATGGCAGTCTGGTGGCTCAGGCATATTTATAACAGCTTCAATTGGTGGCGGGCGTATGTGGTAAACGCGGAGGGAGAACGAAAGGACATGCCGATGTTGTATATAGGGGAAAATTTCGGTTCCGCAGCGGTGCAGAAGGATAGCGAAGCAGACATTGTGCTTAGCGCCTTTGAGAATGACCGTTGTATAGTAAGCAAGGAATCCGGGGGAGGGGCGATTTTCGCAGTTGGATATAGTGAAAGGAGGAGGTTGTTTAATTCTCCGGATATGTATGTGGTAAAGACGATAGTCGGAAACAAATACAAGGAAGCAGGCGTAAGCATAACCTGTGGTATTACGAAAAATCTAAAGCTTATGGCTGAAAAGGCGCTAAAAGACAATAACAAAGAGACGACCGCACAGAATATTTGTGATGAAATCAAAAAGATGAAGGTTGTAGTCCTTGACAGGTTGAGGCATAAGAAACTCATAGAGACAATTAATAATCTTGGAGCAGAAGTAGTCCTTGTCAAAGAAGATGATCTTACCCCCACATTTGCAGTGGCGAGGGGAGAAGTTGATTTGATCATTGGAGTTGGAGGTGTTCCTGAAGCTGTTTTGAGTGGCATAATAGTAAAGCAACTTGGCGGAGAAATGACTTTGAGGATATTGCCGCTTGGGGTTGCGCAGGAGGAACAACTATTGGGCAAACTAAAGAACTGGGATCTTTTTAAAAAGAGTGAAATTGATATTTTGAGGAATTTTAAGATTGTAATGCCCGGCACAGAAAAGGAAGGCGAAATACCATGGAACAGGATATTGACTATAAAAGATATAGTTAAGGGAGAGGATGTGGTTTTTACCGCAAGCGTTATTAAGAAGACACCGTGGATAAGACTCCCTGATGGAGAAGAAGTTCCCGGTGTGGATATTAATCCTGAATCGGGAGATATAAAAGTACACGTAGTTCGTGTTGCAAACAATAAAGTTGAAGTTGTTCCTGTTATTTATAAGACCGCTATTGAAAAATTCTTCAAGCAATATACGGATAATCAAAACAAAGATAGTGAAGCGAGTGTAAATATACTTATTCAATTAGGGAAAGCATACTCAGAATTTGGTTTGTTTCAGCAGGCAAGGGATTGCATTCAAAAGGCAAAAATATGTAATGGTATCAGTGATGATTTGATACAGAGATGTAATTGCGTGCATGAATACATTTCAGGCCTGGATTTCCTGACAAAAAAATCCTTACAGACTCCAAAAGAGATAATAGAATATTTTGCAAAATACGCCGATTCAGACAAGGATGGTCTCAGTCTGAGGAGAATGTCTAAAAGATTTTATGAATACCTTGGAGATAAGGACCGCCAAAATCAACTATATGATGAAGCTGTTGAACACTACAAAACGGCTTTAGAGTATAGCCCACATGAACTTAAACTATATCGTAAGCTGAATTCCATCCAGATGAAAGATATAATAGATGAATATTTTAACCGAATTGACAAAGAACATCAGGAATTTAATTACAAAAACTCAAAGGAACTGGAAGAATGCAAGCTTAAAATAGCCCTGGAAGTTTTTTATGACAATAAAAGACAATTAAATGTATCTTGCAGAAATCCATGGCTTATTTTCTTCAGAAGAACGGTCTTACATGGCGAAACACCTTCTTACAAACTGGCGGTTTTAGTTAAATTACTGAAATTATATAAGAAACTGATACGGGCGAGTGATGATGACCTCAATTTATTATTGAATACAGAATTTGGGCTGAGTGGAGAAGAGGCAGATATTATTCTGGATTATAGGAAAGTGAATAAACAGTTCCACTCTGTCAGCGAACTCTATTTTATTAAAAGATTAGGAATGGAAAGCCTTTCAAAATTACTGTTTCCAAATGTAAGAATAGAGAGCCAGAATGAACTGGAAGATTCTGAGATTCCACTGAGTATCAGTCTTGTTGAGGCGGTGGAACGAAGAAATAAAAATATACTGGAGGAACTTAGAGAAGGGTTCAAGGAAGAGGCGCAAGAGCATTCGTATGCAGTAGCAGAGGCATATCATTATGTTGGTATGGCCCTTTACGATGTGGGAGACGATGAAGGGTCGAAAATTAATTATCAAATGGCAACAACAAAATTTAATGAAATAATAGAAAAGTTTACGGGGATAACACCCTTTAATGCACAATATCGAATTGGAAATCTTTACGAAGAATTGGCATTGTTATTTGAAAAGGAACAGACGAACTACTATGACAAGGCAATAGAAACTTATACCCACATTATAGATGAACAGAAGTCAAATAAACTGTTTGGTTATATACGCGGCTTGATGGGAATCAGAATATGGCAGGCTAAAGAGAGAGTAAATTATATAAAAAAAGAACTGCACCTGTTGGATTCTTAAAATCCCCAAGAGATACTAAATTGATAGCTGTTGCGGGCAACACTATATTACCTCCCTGAAGCGGGTTTAGGATGACATCTTTTTCTTCTGGCATTATTTTCTGTGATGAAATAGGCTTGATTTTCTATTGATCGGACCCTTTTTTCTGAAGAAGTAAAAAGGCAGAGAAAGCGCTATCCCGCCAAGTGTGGCAATAATTATAATCAGCTTTATCTGTAGTAGAACCAAGAAGCAAGTCAAAAGCGCCAGGCAGGGAATTATGTAACCTCCCGGGATTGTATAATGTTTTGTGATATCGGGACGTTTTCTCCTTAAGACAATAACCGCCAGGCATGTCGGTATATACTGCAGAATGCTTACTAACACACTGGCAAATATCAGGTATTCGAATGTGCCTGTGAGGGACAGTATTAAAGTCAAAAAAGTATTTATGCCTATTGCTACATAAGGCGTATGGAATTGAGGATGTATCTTTGAAAACACTGCAGGGAAAAGCCCGTCCGCTGACAGGGCAAAGAGGTTTCTCGGCCCTGTCAGGGCAATACCAGAATTCACACCGGCTATAGCAAGAAGCGCACCAATAGCAATTAATGTCCCGCCTGCCGGACCTAAAAAAGTCACAGCGGCATCTGCCAGCGGTTTCTCTGATTGTGCCAATCCTGGCAATGTACCCGTTGCTACTGTCTGCACCAAGGCATAGATAAAGGTGGTACCAAGTATTACGAGGAAAAAAGCGATGGGTATATATCTTCCGGGTTTTTTCATTTCACCTGCCGGTACCGGCAGATGTTCAAAACCTGTATAGGCAAATAAGGCGATAATAATTGCAGTTCCAAGATTGTTGACTTTAAAGGAAAAGATTTGATTCAAAGAGGATATTTCGATATGAGGAAATCCGCATGCAATAAAGATAAAGATTGGTATCAGCTTGCCTATTGTAAAAAAGTTTATGATTCTCGCACCTATTTTCACTCCAAGAAAATTGAGAGTGCTTAAACCGAGTATAAGTGTGATTATTATAATCTCACCAAGCCATCCTTCTGAGAGAGAGGGAGAGAAATAGCGTAAATAGAGAAGGAGTCCTCTTGCCATGGCTGCCCAGCCGATTATGGCAGAAAGCCACATCATCCAGCCAATCATAAAACCTATCATCGGGCCGAATGTGTTTCTTGCGTAAATATATGCGCCTCCTGTTTCCTGGTATATTCCTCCCATTTCTGCAAAACAAAGCGCTATCGCAAGACATAAGAGACCGCAAATGACAAATATTAAAATCGAGAACGAGCCTGTAACTGCAGCGAGTTTGCCAGGCAAAAGAAATATCCCTGCCCCGACGATTCCATTGATTCCGAGGCAGACAACATCAAACAAATTCATAGAACGTGAAAGTTTTTGCTCCTGATATTCCTTCATGGTTGTAGTTTTAACCTATTTATTTTGACACATATGGTAATAGTTATATAATAAATTTGTTTTTTGCCTGTGTATACTAATTTTTATTAATGTTCATTATTAAGTGTAGCATGACTATTGAAAATTTAATCCGTTTAAGAGGAAAAGCGCGCCGTAATGTTATCGGTTTGATGTCAGGTACATCATGTGATGGTATTGATGCATGCCTGGCCAGGATTACGGGAAATGGTTTATCAACCGAAATTGACATCATAGGATTTGAGACATACCCTTATAAAAATGAGATAAGGGAGTTGATATTTGAAGCCTCTCACAAAGAAACCGGTACCGTTGACAAAATCTGCCGACTCAATTTTATATTAGGTAAATTATTTGCCGATGCAGCCAGACAGATTGCCGGGAAATCGTCGCTTTCTCTTTCAGAGATAGACATTATCGGCTCTCATGGACAGACGATCTATCATGTTTCTGCATTGAAAGAGAAAGCTGACAAGGAAGTAAGGTCAACGTTACAAATAGGCGAACCTTCAGTAATAGCCCAGGAGACCGGGGTAACCACTGTTGCAGATTTCAGGACAAGGGATATTGCGGCAGGCGGGGAAGGAGCGCCTCTTGTGCCGTATGCCGATTTCATTTTATTCGGGAGAGATGGGATTGGCAGGGCAATACAAAATATTGGCGGGATTTCAAATGTTACGTTTTTGCCTGCTGATTGTGGCATTAACGACATAATTGCTTTTGATAACGGCCCTGGCAACATGATAATTGACCGGTTTGCCGAAATCATAACGGATGGAAAATTTAAGTATGATAAAAATGGTGAGTTAGCTTTAAAAGGCAAACTGAATCAAGGCTTATTAGAAAGATTGTGTTCACATCCCTACTTATCAATACCTCCTCCAAAATCAACAGGGAGAGAGGATTTTGGTATACAGTTTTCTGATAATTTATATAAGGAATTAAAACAAGGCAACGTAGTTGTTCTTGATGCCATTGCTACAATTACCGCCTTTACGGCCAGGTCGATATCCGACAGTTACAAAAAGTTTATTCAACCATCTTACAAAATATCTGAAGTAGTTATGAGTGGCGGAGGCGTGCATAATCCGGTCTTGTTTCAATTCTTAAAAGATTATCTTGAAGATATAAAATTAAGGAAGGTTGATGAATTTGGTATCCCTTCAGATGCAAAGGAGGCGTTGGCATTTGCAATCCTTGCCAATGAAACGATATGCGGTAATCCCGGTAATGTACCTTCTGCCACGGGTGCAAAAGAAAGGGTTGTCCTGGGAAAGATAGTTCCCTGTAGGTGAATAATTTGCTGTAATTGCTACGAAACGATGCAAATACATTATTTGCAAAAAACGACCTTCCATTTCCCTGTTAATATTTTCTTACAAATTCGGCTCCACGCTCTATAGCTAGTTTATTGACTTCATAAAATGGTTCTTTTCTGCCTTTTAAGACGTTTTTAAGGCATGAGAGAAAGACAGGAATGGAAACAAGGTTTTTCACTTCATTGTAAGCACCCAGCATAACCATGTTTGATGCTACGACGTTTCCGATGTTATTTGCGATCTTTGTAGCAGGAATCCGATAAACGTCTATGTTCATTTCGTTCTCTATCTTATCAATCATGGATGAGTTTAAAAAGAGCATGCTATCAGGTTTGAGAAACCCTTTAAACTTCAGATAAGATGGCAGGTTCATCATAATAAGTGTGTCTGCTTCTTCGATAACGGGGGAGAAAATTTCTTCTTCTGAAACAGTTAAATGGTAATAAGCGGTACCTCCCCGTACTTCTGTACCGTAGGATGGATAAAAGGTTACGTTTTTCCCCTCAAGCATCAGGGCTTGTGCTATCAATCTGCCAAGAAGCATCATTCCCTGTCCACCCAAACCGGCTAAAATAACTTTTTCTGACATCTTAATGAACCTTCCTAATTCCGACTTTCCCAATCCTTGAAAATACCCAGAGGAAAGGTCGTGGACATTTCTTTATCGATGAATTTTAAAGATTCAACGGAACTCATACGCCAGTAAACCGGACATGGAGAAAGAATCTCAATCAAAGAAAATCCTTTTTCCTGTATTTGAGTTTTAAATCCCTTTTCTAATAGTTGTTTCGTTTTAATTATGTTTTTTGGTGAAGTTATAGAGGTTCTGGCGATGAAGCGACTCCCATCTATTACAGAGAGGATTTCACATACACGCAGAGGGTATCCATCATTTTTTTCACTGCGTCCATGAGGTGTAGTTAATGTCTTTTGATTGATCAATGTAGTTGGAGCCATCTGTCCGTTTGTCATACCATAAACTGCATTATTTACAAAAATTACGGTAATATTTTCACCTCGATTGGCGGTATGTATTATTTCTGCCGTTCCAATTGCAGCCAGGTCTCCATCTCCCTGGTAAGAGAAAACAATTTTCTCCGGATGCACCCGTTTGATCCCTGTTGCAACCGAAGGTGGACGGCCATGAGCGGCCTCACACATGTCTATATCAAGATAGTTATATGCCAGGACAGCACATCCTACAGGAGCTAACCCGATAGTCTTTCCCCTGATATCCATCTCGTCAATTATTTCCGCAATTAATCTCTGGACAATACCGTGCCCACACCCGGGGCAATAATGTGTTGGGGTATCAATTAATGTCTTTGGAGTCTTATATATTGCTTCCATATGGTATAGAATGCTTCCTGTTTATGATAGATTAGATTTATTAAATGTATATTTTTTATTATGTGGTGCAGGTTACTTTTTCTCTGACGGATACTATTTCTGAAATTTTTTTGAGGATTTCTTTGGGGGTCGGTATGCCCCCGCCTGTTCTTCCGTAAAAATGCACAGGACATCGCCCGGAAACACTTAATCTTACGTCTTCTACCATCTGGCCTGCGCTCATTTCTACTGTGAGTATAGCTTGTACTCTTTCTGAAACTTTCTGTATTATGTCGGCTGGAAATGGCCATAAGGTAATAGGCCTTATTAATCCTACTTTTACATTTAAAGATTGCCCTTTCTTTAAGAATTCCTTACATATCCTGGCACATGTACCATAGGCAACAATAACAATATCTGCGTTTTCGATATTTATTTCTTCGTAACGCACCTCTTCGGCCTTAATCTGGCGATACTTTTTTTGTAGTTTAGCGTTAAACTTCTCGAGTTCCCCTTTTACCGGATAAAAAGACTTGATTATATTCCTTTTTCTCCCGTCAGCGCCAGTTAGCGCCCAATCTTTTTTGTATAAGTTTGGTTTACATTTTTTATTAAATACAACAGGCTCCATCATCTGGCCCAACTGAGCATCACTCAGAATCATTACCGGATTTCTATAACAATCGGCCAAATCAAATGCATCGAAAACAAGGTCCGCCGTTTCTTGTACTGAACCTGGGGCAAGCACAATTGTGTGATAATCTCCATGCCCTCCACCCTTAACAGCTTGAAAGTAGTCAGCCTGGGAAGGCGAGATATCTCCCAAACCAGGTCCCCCTCGTTGTATATTTACTATAACACATGGGAGTTCACTTCCAGCCAAATAAGAAATTCCTTCTTGTTTGAGACTAATGCCGGGACCCGAAGATGACGTCATTGTCCTGGCGCCTGCAGCGGCGCTTCCGTATACCATATTTATGGCTGCAAGTTCACTCTCTACTTGAATGAATGTCCCGCCAACTTGAGGCATTCTGATAGCCATGTGCGTTAATATCTCGTTTTGCGGCGTAATAGGATATCCGTAATAAAATCTGCAACCAGCCTGTATTGCAGCTTCAGCGCAAGCTTCATTGCCGGTTAATAGATACTTTTTGTTCTTTTCAGTTGACGTCATAAGCGGGTTGCCCTCTCCAGTTTAATTTTTCTCGCAAGACATCATAAAAAGTCCTTGTTTGTATGTCAATTAACTGCAACTTGTTTTCTGCCTTTTCGATAACGATTCTATCTCCGGCTTTAATATCAAAGTATACCTGGCCATCCACGGTTAAACCCACTCCTTTGGATTCAGAAATCTGTTCCATCTCAATCTTTGAATCTCCGGAGACTACAAGCGGGCGGTTTGACAGTGTGTGGGGGCAAATCGGAGTAATGATAAAAGCTTCCATATCAGGCGTAACGATAGGGCCGCCGGCAGATAGAGAATGTGCGGTAGACCCTGCCGGTGTGGATACGATCAACCCGTCACTGCTGTATGTGGTGACTATTTTTTCATTTACATATAATTTAATCGAAATCAGTCTTGATAAGGACGTTCTGGAAATTACGGCATCGTTCAAGCCAAGAGTTTCATGAATAGCCTGTTTTGAGCGAATTACCTTGCAGGTCAACAACATTCTTTGCGAAATAACGTATTCACCAGCTAAAATCTTTTCCAGGGAGTCACTGATTTCTCGTGAAGTGAGATCGGCCAGAAATCCAAATTTGCCCAAGTGTACGCCAATTAAGGGAATTTGCTTGCTATTTAATTTCCTGCTTGCCGATAGTATCGTGCCGTCTCCGCCAAAAACAAAGGCGAGATCGGCAGATGCTTTTTCTAATTTATCTTCGTCAGAAATATCGATTACTGAGAGATGCGATTTTTTGAGAAACAACGGTTTAAATTCTTTTATCGTTTCTCTTATTTTTTTTTTACTCTTATCGCCCAGGATTATGATTTTTTTCATACCAAATTAGAGGTTTGTTTTTGCGATTCCTTCTTTTTGATACTAACAGGCTCTGTCAAATTCCAGGTAGAAATAAAGTTCTTATAGATACCTTCTGCATCCAGGTTGAGGGTTTTTAAAATAATATCACGAGAACCCTGTTCGATGAATCTGTCAGGGATGCCCATTTTTTGTACATTTTGAGTATTGATGCCTTTATCAACCAGCAATTCCAGAATTGCCGAACCAAATCCTCCAACCTCCGTATGGTCTTCCACAGTAAGGACTATCTGGTGTTTCCTGACAACTTTCATTATGAGATTCTCATCCAGTGGTTTAGCAAAACGAGCATTAACTACTGTAACATCAATCCCTTTCCCGGCAAGCATATCTGCACATTCCATGGATGGATATACCATTGCGCCGTACGCAATGATTACTCCATCCGGCCCTTCTCTCAGGATTTCGCCTTTTCCTATTTCAACAGGTTTGCAATCGTTATCAAGGCTGCCTTCAGGTATATTTGCTCTTGGATAACGTATTGCAGCCGGTGAATTGAGCTGTACCGCCTTATGTAACATTGCCTTGAATTCAGCGCCGTCTTTTGGAGCCATTAAGGTTATTCCCGGTAAATGTCTCAGGTAGGCTATGTCAAAGACGCCATTATGAGTAGGACCGTCATTCCCGACAATCCCAGCTCTGTCCAGCGCAAGCAGGATACCATTTTTTTGTAAGCAAACGTCATGAAACACCTGGTCATATGCGCGCTGTAAAAAAGTTGAGTATATTGCGGCAACAGGTTTAAGCCCTGCTGCTACCAATCCATTTGATAATCCAATGGCGTGCTGTTCACAAATTCCCACATCAAAATATCTATCCGGAAATTTTTTGCTAAATGCATCAAGCCCCGTTCCATCCGGCATTGCGGCTGTAATTGCCACTATATCTTTATTAGTCGCAGCGAGCTCAATAATCGTTTCGCCGAATACTTTTGTATAACTGACTTGTTTTGGATCCTTTGGTGTTTCTTTTACTTTCCCGTTATGCATCTCAAAATTACCGGCACTGTGATAACGTTCAGGATTTGCTGATGCAGGCTCAAAACCTTTGCCTTTTTCAGTAATCACATGCAGCAACACAGGTCCTTCTACATTTTTAATATTTTGTAAAATTTCGCTTAGTGTCTGAAGGTCGTGTCCGTCAATAGGTCCAAAGTAATTAAACCCCAGATCAACAAAAATCTGCCCAGGAGTAATTTCCCGCTTTAATGCTTCAGTGATATATTCCAGGGCATGTTCCATTCGTTTTCCAACAATAGGTAATGATTGTAATACATGGTGCACTTCTTTCTTAAAATCCGCATAAAGTGGCGTGGTTCGGATTTTGTTTAAATGCTTTGCTATTGCGCCTACTGTGTTAGAGATTGCCATTTTATTATCATTGAGAATCACGATCAGGTTTCTTTTTAAATGCCCTGCATGGTTGAGCGCCTCAAGTGACATTCCCGCACCAATTGCAGCATCTCCAACGACGGCTATAATATTTCTATCAATGCCATTTATTTTGTCGGCACAAGAAATACCGAGAGCGGCAGAGATTGCATGCCCGCTGTGGCCACAGGTGAATGGGTCATATTCGCTTTCCTCTTTGTCCGGAAACCCGCTTAGTCCCTTATATTGTCTTAAAGTGGGAAATGCTTTTCTCCTTCCCGTGAGCAATTTATGTACATACGTTTGGTGTCCAACATCCCAGATTAATCTATCATTAAGAAAGTCGAATGTGCGATGCAGAGCAATCGTAAGTTCAACAACTCCCAGATTTGAGGATAGATGGCCAGGATTTTTGGAAACAACATCAATTATTTCTTCCCTTATTTCCTGTGCTAAAACCGCTAAGTCTTCAGCGTCCAGTTGTTGTAAATCCTGCGGGGAGTTTATTCTTTCTAATATTTTTTGTGACAATTTTGTTTTTCCTTAGATTCCTGCCTGGCCAGCCGGGCCATTCAGGCAGGCATTAGATGACTAATCGTTATTTCTTACTATTCTCCTTCAATAGCAGAGGATTCCATATCATCGGACTTTTTCAGGTTAAATTCTTCGGTGCGGGTATCTCCATGTGAATTTTTCAATAAGATATTAATCCTTTTTTCTGCCTTCCCTAAGATTTGGTAGCATTGTTTATATATTTTAATGCCACTTTCGTATTTTGCAAGTGTTTCATCTAAAGTTAGATCACTTGTTTCAAGCTGTTCGACTATTTCTTCAAGCTCCTTTAAAGATGTTTCAAAATCTGGTTTCTTCAATTTATGTTTCAATGAAAAGGATTTTAGAGATAACACTGCCCTTAGAAAAACTTGTTTTAATCTTGTCCTCTTTATTTAAACCTTTTACTTCCCTAAGAGATTTATTGTTTTCCAGTCTGGTGGTAATGGTATATCCTCTTTTTAAAACATTCAAGGGACTCAGGCTTTCCAGTTTGCCCGCAATGCCTGACAATTTTTCACGTTCGTTGTTTAGCGCATGTGTTATATTCAATTTAAGCCTCTGGGCAAATTCATCCAGCCTTTGTTGCCACCTGCGAAGACGGTCAAATGGTTGCCTCATTGCATAGCTATTCGCAATTCTAACTAGTTTATCTTTTGACAACCTTAGCTTGCCTGTCAGAGACTGCAAGAGTCTTGTCTCAAGTTTTTCCAGCATATCCAGGAGTAAATCTTTTCGGGGAACAACCAGTTCTCCTGCCTCGGAAGGAGTAAGGGCTCTTTTATCTGCTACCAGGTCGGCTATTGTTATATCAATTTCGTGTCCAACAGCAGAGATAATGGGTATCCTGGAATTATAAATACTCCTCGCAACAATTTCTTCATTAAATGCCCATAGGTCCTCTAAGCTGCCGCCGCCCCGACCCGCTATAATTACGTCTATATCAGTTAAAGTATTTAGTTCTGTTATTGCCTCAGCAATTTCTTGCGCTGCGCCTTCTCCCTGTACCTTTACTGGATAAATCAGTATCTCTACGTTAGCAAAACGGCGATCTATAATGTTTAGGATGTCTTTGATCGCTGCGCCTGTTGGCGACGTTACTATTCCAATTTTCTGAGGTATGAACGGAATGGGTTTCTTATGAGTTTGATCAAACAGACCCTCTTTCCCCAGCTTTTCCTTCAATTGCTGGAAAGCAAGTTGCAGAGCGCCCACCCCCTTTGGTTCTACTTTGTTAATTATTAGCTGGTATTGGCCCCGTGATTCATAAACTGTAACTGAACCAAAAGTTATTACTTCCATTCCATCTTTTAGTTCAAATTTGATTTTGTTTGCAACATTTCTGAAAACAACTGCCTGTAATTGAGAATTTTTGTCTTTAAGTGTCAAATAAATATGTCCGGAGCTTGGTTTTCTTACATTAGATATTTCGCCTAAAATACTTATATCAGAGAATTTATATTCCAGGGAGGTTCTGATTTGCCTTGTGATTTCAGAAACAGTAAAAAACTTCTCTGTGTTTCTTTTATGAAAAACTTCTTGTGTCTCCTGGTTTGTATCAATATCCGGGACACTGTCATACATTTTAGTCATATCCATTTTCAGTAATTCTGATTCTTTTTATTTTTTCTGCTTTACCTGTTTCCTTGTTTATGGTTATAGCAACCCCTTCTATACGGATATCTTTTTCGGCTATATCATAGCGAGTTGGCACTTGAGTTACAATCGATTTTAATACACAATCAATATTCCTTCCCAGGATTGATTCATGCGGGCCTGTCATACCCAAATCTGTGATGTATCCTGTTCCTTTAGGTAAGATTTTTTCATCAGATGTCTGTACGTGAGTATGGGTGCCAACAACAGCGCTCACCCTGCCATCCAGATACCATCCCATTGCTATTTTCTCGGATGTTGCTTCGGCATGCATGTCAACGATTATTATGTTTGTTAGTTTTGAAAGTTCTTTTACTGCCGCATCTGCCGCTCTGAACGGGCAGTCTGCGGGTTTCATGAATATACGGCCCAGGAGGTTAATTATACCAATAGAATGGCCCCCTTTCGTTTTGATAGCAACATAACCTCTGCCATGAGCTAATGGAGAGTAATTTGCCGGTCTGAGTAACCTTTGTTCTGATTGTAATGAATCATAAATTTCTTTTCTCTTCCAGACATGATCCCCCATTGTTATTGCATTTACGTCGTAAGAGAAAAGTTTCTTTGCAATATCAACGGTAATTCCTGAACCTCCTGCTGCGTTTTCTGCGTTTGCTATGCAGAAATCTATATTTTGTTCCTTAATAAAATTTCTTAGTTTTTTTTCTAAAATCTTCCTTCCCGGCTGCCCTACAATGTCGCCTATTGCGAGGATATTTATTTGCATTTAAGAGAATTGTAAAGTTCACTTTATGAATGAACTTTTACATGGTATTTCAAGCGTAAGTGCTTTTCTTGTTTGCAAGTTTTCGTTGGAGTAGTTTTCCTACATCAGAAGGCACAAACATAGAAATATCACCTCCTAGGCTGACGGCTTCTTTAATCAGGCTGGAATTCAGAAATGAGTATTCCTGGCTCGTCATTATGAAAACTGTTTCTATATCTGTTTTTAATACACGATTTGTAAGCGCCCTTTGAAATTCATACTCAAAGTCAGATACAGTCCTAATACCTCGAAGTATTACATTTGTCTGCATTTCCTTCATATAATCAGTCAACATCCCTTCAAAGCAATCTACCCTTGTGTTCTTAATTTTTCTGATATTCTTTGAGATCATATCCATTCGTTCACTAATTGTGAATAGTGGATCCTTTAGCGGGTTGTGGCCAATGGCTACTACAAGCTCATCAAAAATCCTGCTGCCGCGTTTAATTACATCAAGATGACCATAAGTAACGGGGTCGAATGTACCTGGATAAACTGCTTTTCTCATGATATATTTTTAGTTCATTAAAACCAGAAACGTTTTTTTGTAGCTTTTGCGCCACGAGGGACAATATCAAAACGCGTAACAGTATCAGAACGAATTTCATTTACGTCCAGGGTTATGTTACCTATCCATTCATGAAAAAAACGTGAAAGGACAAACTGAGTACTCAGGTTTTGACTTTCATCTTTAGTGCCTTTTCCTGTATCGTCTCTCTGTATAGACTTAAAATCATATTGTTCAAAGAATCCTACACGCCATTTTTCACTCAAAGAGTATTCTGTTGAGAATACAAGTGCGGAACTGATGTTATCAATAAATCTGTTTCCAATAAAGAAGTTCCATTTGGGCATATAATCATAACCAAGACCAAAATTTATAATATCAAAAGATCCGTTATTCAGGTTGTATTCATTATTTTCTGAAAGAAAAGTAAGTTTGTCGCTTAACTTCAACATTAAATCTATTTCAATAAAATTATCCAGTTTCCGATTCAGACCCGCATTACCCGGAAAAAGGTTAAATGCTATATTGAAACTGGCAAAATCAATGGGAGTCTCGCCACCTGTCTCTCCATATTTCGTCTGAAATCTATTGCGTACACCAAACCTGACTGACTGAAAAGTATCAAGTGAATCTGTACCGTCAAATTGATTTAAGTCCTCCGGCTCCTGTGAAACTATGGGAATAAAGGCAAAACGGACCTCTGGTATTAAGATATGCCTGAGCCTGTTTATGTTTAACAGCTTATTATAGATACTATAAGTACGTGATAATGTTGTGCTTGTATCGAATCCAACAGGTAATGCTACTCGTCCACGCGCTGTACCGCTGCCTTCATTGCGCCCGGTAACAGGGTCTACCTTTACACTTTCACTATATCCGGTAAACCTGATTCCTACAGATGGATTAAATCTTTGACTCCATAAGCGGAAAGGTGCATTGAGCGTGTTGTTTGTGTCGAATCTGATAGTCTCCTCTGGTTCGAGTCGAACGGGGACTCTATCAAAAACTCTTTCTGCAGTTAGAAGAGCCCCACGGCCTAAAAACCGTTCTTCAGCTCTTTTGGGTGAGATCCTGTCAATTACCCTATCGTGATACGCCAGTCCGTTTTCAGATGTGAAATTTAGCCGGTCTTTCCATACAGGTTCTCCGATTATTCTATACTTTACTTCCGGAAGTGTTTCATTTGTTCTGTTAAGTCTCTGGGAATCTACCAGGGTATCATAATCTCTTAATTGTTTGTTGGCCAGGAGCGTAATCCCCCTGTTGTCATATATCTTCCTTAAGTACAGTACGGTTTCTCTGTCTTTTTCTTGTTTAAATTCATTTTCAAAGAATTCCCTGTAGTAACTTCTATCAGCAACATGCGATATTTCTATGTCGGCTCTCCACTCGTTGGGAAGAAATTGCCGGTGCCGCCATAAAAAATGTCCTCTGCTGTTGTTTTCTACAGGAACACTATTAATATCGAAGTCTTCTTCATCATTTATATAGTATGTGTTCATGTATCCGAAGTAATCCGGTTTTGTGTATTCAAAATCCAGCCCTGCTGCCGGTCCCCTTTTCTCCAGATAATCCAGGCTTAATGTTAAGTCGCTCCATTCACCCAATTTTTCACCAAACGCAAAGCTGTACAGATCCCAGTCTGTTTTGACGAATGGCCCAAATCTGGACGTTTTCCCTGTTTCCCAATTTTTTAAAAAGGTTTTTCTCCTATTTGCGTCAAAAGAGAAATTAAATGGTATATACATTAATGGAATATTTTCTGCATAAAATACGTTGTTTTTAGTGGAAACAATTGAATGTTGTTCAGTTTTAAAAAGTCTTACGTTTGATGACTGAAAACGAAAGTGGGGATGCCCATAACTGCAAATCGAAAAAAAGCCGTTTTTCATATCATATTGTCCTTTGCCCCTGTGCTTAATCTCGTCGCCGCCAATATACACGGGTACTCCTGGTGCATCCTTATTACTTTTTTTGTCTCCTTTAAAATCTCTATGAGGCATTTCATGTTTTCTTTTTTCAGATATCCCTTCCTTACTGATAGAAGTTCTAAAAACACTGTTGATTATAATACCTTTATCTTCTTTAACGTTTTCGAACAGCTTTTCCGCTATCATTACATCGCTTTCCCGTCTCAGGGTTACATTGCCTTCCGCATACACTTCTTTATATATTTGCTTTGGTGATTTGCCTTTTTCACCCTTTTCCTGATCGAAGTATAAGATTACGTTATCAGCATCTAGTGTTTCATTGCCTCTTTTAATTTTGACATTTCCTATTGCAACAATTACGCGAACGTCATTCTCTATCCAGGAATCAATATCGTCCGCCACTATATCTATAGGCTCTCCTTCTACAGATACGCTTGCAGGAAGCCCGGCTTGAAGTACTTCTTTGGAGGCAAACTCTTCCATTCCTTCTGTCCTTATTTTTTCCCCTTGAAGGAATAACTCTGTTTTCTTTTCTTCTTCAAAACTTTGTATCGGAGTATCTTTGGCATCAACAACTACTCCTGCTGCTGTGATTAACTTTAGATACATTTGTTCATAATTCTGGACGTCTTCATCTTGAAATAACGATACCTTGCCCTCGCAATAAATTTCCATATATCCTTCGGTAAATTGTGTGGTCTTAATCTCTGAAAACCAGGTTACTGCAGAATTTGTAGTGATTTGAACGTCTCCCTGTTCTATTTTAACATTACCTTCCGATGAAAAGACTCTAACTCCATTACTCTGCCAGGTAGTTATACTACCGGCGCTTATGTGTATGGGATACCGGGAAACGTCTTGTTTTATGAGTGCACCTTGCGCAATATTTCTATTGCAAAGTACTGCTAAAGCTATAAAGAATGTTGTAGTTACAAATAATCGCATAACAGACCTACAAGTATTTTAGTAAGATAACTTTTTATTATTTGCAAAATTTATTTATCGATGTGTCTTAAAGAAGCGTAATGAAAAATATAAATGTGAAAATATCCCCGACTGTATTTACCACGTAATCCTGTTCCTTTTTTGTTATTCAGTCCGTTTTAATCATCTTTTGAAAAATCTTTGATTGTATCTATAACGTAGTCTTGTTCCTCTTTTGTTATTTCCGGAAAGATTGGAAGTGACACTGTTTCCTTCGCCGCCCTTTCTGCTTCTGGCATATCCCCTTCTTTATATCCCAGATATGCCAGGCATTTTTGTAAATGTTGAGGAACCGGATAATGTACTGCGCAATCTATATTGTTTGCCCTTAAGTGTTCTATAAACCTATCCCTTTCTTGTACCCTGATTACGTATAGATGGAAAACATGCTTGTTGAATTTTTTTGCCTTTGGTTTTACTAAATTAAGCCCTTTCATTCTCTCAGTATAATACGAAGCCTTTTCCCTTCTCTTTTCACACCAAAGGTCTATGTGCCTGAGCTTTTTAATAAGGACGGAGGCTTGTATGGTATCCAGCCTGCCATTTATGCCTAAGACAGGGTAATAATTCTTTGGTTTTCCACCATGAATCCTCAGCATATAAATCAATTCTTCAAGTTCATCACTGTTGCACGTCACCATCCCGCCATCCCCTAAGCCGCCAAGATTCTTACTTGGGAAAAAAGAAAAACATCCCAAATCTCCCATTGAACCTGATTTTCTACCTTTGTATTCAGCGCCGATAGATTGTGCTGAATCCTCTATGACCTTGATATCATGTTTCTTTGCTATTTCCAGTATCGGGTCCATGTCCGCACATTGTCCGTATAAATGAACGGGAATAATGGCTTTTGTTTTTTTGCTTATACATTTTTCTATCAAATCCGGTCTTATGTTGAATGACTCCGGTTCAATATCCACAAAAACAGGTTTTGCGCCTGTATTACAAATAGACCCTACTGTTGCAAAAAACGTAAAGGGTGATGTGATAACCTCATCACCATCCCTAATTCCCAATGATTTGAGCGCCAGAAGCAAGGCATCTGTTCCCGAAGAGACACCAATCGCATGTTTCGTGTTACAGTATGATGCAAAAAGATTTTCAAACTCTTTAACCTGAGGGCCCAAAATGAATGCCTGACTTTCAAGGACATCCCGAATGGCAGAGTCTATCTCTTCCTTTATACTATGATATTGACGCCTTAAATCAACTAAGGGAACTCCTGTTATTGCTTTCTCACTAACGGAAGAACTCATCTTATCTTTTTAAACATGAACTAGTTAAGTTGTGAATTAAACCCACTGCAGTTTTTTTGCCACTAAAAATCATACGCCTCTATGCTGTAGTTTTAGGTTCTCCTTCTTTTTGCCCGTCTTTTTAAGATGTATTTTTTCCTGTTAAGCCTGTGTTTCTTCTTCCCTTCAAACCCGTTTGCCATAAAAACCTTTCCTGAAAATTTAATAGATAAAATATAACAATTACTTATTTGAATGTGCCACTACGTTATGGTAATATTTTTAATTAGAGAGGCTTGCAGGATTCTATTTCTCCTTTACCCCCCTACAGATAATCCATTTGCCTCCCCGATGTATATCCGTAGGTTTTCAATCCTAAAGTCTCTCATAATACCATACCCTTTAAGTCTTTAGCATTATACTATTTGTAATCTATATTACAAGTGATTCTTTTCTAAAGTAGCCTAATCTTCTTTTCATGAAAAATTATACAACTTTTGTCTAATTTTAGTACACGATGACACATCGCCCTCTTGTAGCTATCACAACCTCTTTCGCAATCGGCATATTTACAAATTATTTATTCGGAATTCCGTCTTTTCATGTGTTTCCCGCCATCCTTTTAACCATAATTGTATATACATTTTTGTTCATTTTTCACTTTAGGGGCGGTGTTTTAACTCTTCTTATTTTAATATTCCTGACAGGTATTTCATATCATCATCTTAGATTTTCTTCTAATGCCGGCAATAATATATCGAATTTTATAAATGCCGAAAAAATTCCCGTTCGCTTACGCGGTGTAGTTGTATCGCAACCCATTGACGAATTTGTACCAGACCCTCCATTGTCTTCAATAGAGCAACACAAGAAAATGTCAACCTTTTTACTGCGGGCAGAAGCCGTAGAAAGTACCATGCTGACCGAAACATCCCGACACACATCCACCAAGACAAGGTATTTAGAAGATTTTGTGCATGAGACAACATCGCTGGAATGGAAAAACATTACGGGAATAATCAAAGTAAATGTTTACCCAACAAATCGGGAAGAAAGTACGTTGGCCAGTAAAAGGCATTATCTCTCAGATGAGTTAAATTACGGGGATAAGGTAGAATTAATCGGCAATATCTCAATACCTTCAACATCACGCAATCCCGGCCAGTTTGACTATAAAAATTACCTGAAAAGACAGAAACCACGTATTGAGGCTGTAGCCGGTATTGTAAGTGCCAATAATATAAAGATATTATCCGAAGGCAACGGGAATTATTTTTTTACATTTATCTATGACCTGAAGAAACAGCTAAATGCAGTTATTGAAAGACATGTGAAGGAAAGAAGTATCCCTCTCGTCAATAGTATCTTGCTAGGAAACCGTGAGAAAGTACCGGAAAATTTGATGGATGGTTTTATGGAGACTGGAACCATCCATTTCCTGGCAATCAGTGGTTTGCATGTTGGTATTCTTGTTGTTTCTTTACATTATTTATTACGGCTGTCCAGTCTTAATACGAGATTCCTGGCAATAATTATTATACTGGTTGTATTTTTATATGCCGCCATTACAGGGATGAATACTCCAATTATTCGGGCAGCTATAATGGTAGCTGTGTATTATGGTGCATTTATAATTAACAGGCGTTGGGATCTCCCGAATAGCATCGCAGCAGCAGTATTTATCATCCTTCTAATAAATCCTTCCGACCTGTTCAACGTCGGTTTTCAGCTATCAGTGCTTGCAGTGCTTGGAATTATATACACTTCAAATAGACTTGAAAATTACTTTTGGAAATCAACCCTTCTGGTAGAGAAACTGCAGGCGAAAGAAGAAAGGAACGAGATATGGCTTCAATTTAAAGTATATTGCAGAAAGGCATTTTGTGTATCCCTGGGAGCCTGGGTTGCCGTGATGCCGCTTATAGCGTATTATTTTCACATAATAACCCCACTAACCGTTCTTTTGAATATTCTGGTCTTTCCGTTAGTCTGGCTTATACTGGTAGGCGGTTTTATTGTTTTGATAGCAGGCCTGATATTCCCCATACTGGCGACACCATTTGCGTGGCTGATTTCGTATTCTGAGATGGCGCTGGAAAATCTGATTCTGCTTTTTTCAACAAATCCCAAGACCTTCTTTTATATATCAACTCCTCTATGGATATGGATTGTAATCTATTACCTGATAGTCATTTTTTTCATACTAAGAGAGCGGTTAAAGATCAAAATGGCTTATATGATAATTGCAACCCTGACTATTTCAAATATTTTTGTGTTTTCGGGTTTATTTGGCCGTAGCCAGGATTGTCTTAAACTTACATGTTTTGATGTGAGGCATGGGGCTTCTTTTTTTATACAATTTCCCGGTGGTAAAAACATGCTTTTTGATACAGGCACAAAGAATAATTATGACGTTGGGGAATTTGTCGTTGCGCCATTTCTGCGGCAGAAAGGAATAAAGAAGATAGATACCATAGTTATATCTCATGAGCACGACGACCATTGCAATGGCATACCCTCTATCCTCGAAAGGTTTAAAGTAGACAATGTTTTTGTGAATAAATTTTTCTTACAGTCCGGGAGTAAAATTGAGTTATTGAAACTTATTAAGGAAGAAAAAGTAAAGACAGGCTTAATAGCAGGCGGGTTGGAAATCAAGGGCTATGAACCTGCAAAAATTACGGTGCTTAACCCTCCTGATAAGGATACTTTAAGATATGAGGGCTTCCCGGTAGAAAACATATCCGTAAACGATTCAGCCAGTGTGCTGCTTATTGACTATAAGGGCTACAGGATACTATTGTGTGCTGATATAGGTGAAAGAGGAATAGAAACGCTTTTGTCGGGAAAGGATAGTCTAGGTGCAGGTGTGATTCAGGTTCCGCATCACGGAGGTTTTTGTGAAAAAACAGAAGAATTGCTTAAACGAGTCAGACCAAAGCATGCAATAATAAGCGGGTCCGCCAAAGATATTTCACCATCAACAATTAAAAGTTACCAAAAGCATGGAGTTGGTTTATTTAAGACACATGAGGATGGCGCAGTAACATTTACGATAGATGAAGATGGTATTCAAGTAACAAATTTTATTAGAAAGGATTAACAAGATTTTATATTCATTTTGCTACTCTGTCCACACTTAAATTATTTCTAACTATCTCGTCTCTACCCTCTTTGGTTTGCGAATTTTATTGCAAAACATAACCTTGACAAAAAATTAAAAAAACTTGAAATCTTCTTCTTTTTTTGCGATAATGACGCTCCGGTGGGAAAAAGCAATTTCCTATCTTCTATCATCCAAGTTGCTCCGAACATCAGGTTGTTTTTATTTATCATGAACCTTATTGGTCTTCTCCTTAAATTTTACCTCTTTGTCAGAGTTCTTGTGGTCTTACCATCGAGATTTGTCCTTGAAAGGGTTTGCCTCCTTAAAGGGCATTTTATCAGAGGCATCCTCATTGGTCTTACTATAAGTACGGTAGTGACTATACTGACATGGTTGGGACACTTTAAGCCTTACGAAAACCCAACGACTGATCTC
>Ga0156324_1020_pt1 | contig 23021 bp, 20 predicted proteins | sample RifCSPlowO2_12_FD_107972 | JGI IMG/M metagenome (GOLD analysis project Ga0156324, IMG submission 107972) | Planctomycetes bacterium RIFCSPLOWO2_12_FULL_40_19
TCCGAGAATGCAAAATCCAAAAAATTTGTTATTGGTATTAAAGGACTTATGACTCGAAAATCTGCCAAAATACCTATTCTCGGACAACCTGTCAATAGGTGACCCTGACCCAAGAATGATCCCAATCCAAGAAGAAAAACTGTATGCTGTCTTCTCGGACAACCTGTTGACTTTTGACATAATCCATCTTTCCCTCATTTAATCTTCTCAATAAAGGCCTTTGCAGCCTTAAGGGCATCTTTAACCATATCTACATCATAAAGAAGCCCTCTGTAATAACCTGCTATGTGTAAGGCATCATATAGTTTCTCAAACTCCCTCATCAACTTTCCATTATGGACTGCTACATGCCTCTGTAACGCATTTCTATAAGCATCCACTGATTTGGGAAGCTCTTTTTTTGTTAAACCAACTTTAGTAATAAGGTATTCATTTATTACCTCTAAAATAGCAAGGTAGGCCGTTCCAAGCGCTTCTCTTACGGGTTTAACATCTGTATAGGTGTTATCCTCCACAGGCACAGACCTCAGGATCTCTTTTGCATTATTTAAATATCTCAGCGATTCTTTCATTTGACTGCCCTCAATAACTACCTGATTTTTATCATAACTCATTTAAAAATGCAAGAAAGACTTTAAACTAAACCCTATTTGATTTAACAGCAGGCATATTTGAATGCGCCGGGCGGGTAGTTCACTTAAGGCATTTCAAACTTAGTTGTGTCCATGCCACCCTGACGGCACTTTCGCATTTTCTCCTCATTTCAACACTCTCAGGCTGTGTCACAAATATAAAAAACTCACAAAATGTCATTCCCTGTCTGACGACAGACCTCTCTTTCGAGAGGATTCCAGAATTTCGATCAACCTTCTCAAGTCCTATTGCTGGTTCAATCTATAAGATTGAACCGGCAGGAGGTTTTTTTGGAGTGATGTAACCGTGTTACCGCATTTTTTAATAGCATCGACACGGCCGATGCACTCCATTTTTCTTCCCAATATCCCGGTTATTGGGTTGAAAACCCACTGTTTATAGTGGTAATATGTGTTTTATGTTTAGGCTGGTATCTAAACAAGAAGTCCGTAAATCGTTAGAAAGATTGCGAAAAGGGGATTTGCCATTACAAAAAGGCGATGAAATTTATTGTATCGTCCTTGAAAAAGGTGACCATTAAGAATGACAGGATTTGGTAAAGTAAACACAAAAAAAGGTTCAATATATTACAAGATTAGATTGACGGTACAAATACTGGTTTTTGTTGTTTTCATTTGCCTGCTGATTTATGCTGATCCTATTGCCGAAAAGGATGGGACGGTGGATATCTTCCTTCGCATGAGTCCGCTTTCTGCAATTGGCGCAATGGTAGCTGCAAAGGAATTTATAGTAAGGTATTGGCCGGCTATTATTGTACTGGCGGCATCTCTGTTTTTGGGGCGTTTCTTCTGCGGTTGGGTATGTCCTCTTGGTACAACTCTTGATATTACTGATAGTTTACTGAAAAAGCAAAGGAAGAGGGTTTCATTTAAGATTTATGATGCTAAAAGGCTGAAATATTATATACTGGCCTTTCTCCTCCTAAGCCTGTTTATAAGCCACCAGATGGTTGGTTGGTTTGACCCAATCAGTATTGTAACAAATGCATATACTATTGTTATCCATCCTTACTTCGTTTCTCTAATCAACTCATTTTTTAACTTTCTTCATAAATTCTACCTGATAAGTTTTGTAAGCGATAAAGTCCATGTTTTTATAAAGGAAGCACTGTTTGCTTTGCACGCGCCGTTTTTCAGAGGGCATTTTATCTTTCTGATAGTACTCTCCGCAATCATATCTTTGGGTTTGTTTTATAAGAGATATTGGTGCAGGAATCTGTGTCCATTAGGGGCGTTGTTTGCCATGCTGTCAGACTGGTCTCTTTTTAAGCGTGTCGTGGGGCAGAACATTTGTGATGGGTGTGATAGATGTACAGTAGATTGCAAGATGGGAGCTATTGATGATACTGGAAGGAAAACGCAGGCAGGCGAGTGCATTTTATGCATGAAGTGCCAGGATATATGTCCTACAGGAGCAGTCAGGTTTATGCATAAACAGCCGCCAGAGCAGGAAATTCCCGTAAATTTGACTAAGAGAGGTTTCATAACGGCGTGCGTTTCCAGCGCCGTTGCGGCTCCTCTTCTATCACTGAACTTTCAGAAGAAGAAGAGTAATGATGAACTTGGAATTATACGCCCTCCGGGTTCACTCCCTGAAGATAAATTTCAGGCCAAATGCATACGATGCGGAGAGTGTATGAGGGTATGTAAGACTAACGGCCTGCATCCGACAATTTTAGAGGCGGATTTGAGCGGGATGTGGACCCCGCAGCTAATCCCACGGATTGGATATTGTGCCCATGATTGCGTACTTTGTACAAGGGTTTGTCCTTCAGGAGCAATTACCAGGCTTACTAAAGAGAAGAAGAAACGGCTGGCAATAGGAAAGGCCAGGATAGACAGAAACAGGTGCATCCCGTGGGTTGGCTATGCGCGATTGCCGGATTTGGACAAGAATTGGGAGGATGTCAGTTGTGGTGTATGTGAAGAGGTTTGTCCTGTCCCGACAAAAGCAATCCATTTCAATACATATGTTCATGGCAATGGTAAAGAGATAAGAAGGGTTTATGTAAGAGAAGAGGCCTGTATCGGATGTGGTTTCTGTGAAAAAGTTTGTCCAGTAAATGGACGTTCTGCGATAGTTGTTGAGGGGATACAGCCCCAGGTAATGACAAACGAAAATGGTATACTCGAAAATGATCTCTTTCCTGTATCTGTTGAAGGCTGGAAGAGAAGAGGAGCGCCGACAGTGTATGCCGGTAAAGATAAACTTTTTGAATACATTAATGGCGGCGCAGAGGTTTATTTGTCCTATTCATTTAATCAGGTGTCAAAAGCTGTGTATGTTAAGAATGGGACTGATAATTCTGTTAAGGTGGACATTTGGGAATTTGGCAGATCTGATGATGCCTACGGTGTATTTGCAAAGGACAAAGCGGGGCAAGGAGTAAATATTGGGAACGAAGCCTCGTTATACGAGAATTATCTGTGGGTATGGAAAGGTAAGTATTTTATGAGTATAGAACCTTACAGAGGTGATATCAGTCCGGATGATATTACCTTTATCGGTGCTGCCGTTGTAGACAACATACCTGCCGGTGAGGTCCATTTGCCGGCTATCCTAATGTATTTACCTGAAGAAGGATACATCCAGGGAAGCTCAAGATATTTTCATAAAAAGATAATCCTGGATAATATTTACATTTCAGACAGGTTTATTGATAGAAATGTATTAAATCTCAGCGAACAGACAGATGCCGTTGTGGCTGATTATAAATCTGAAACAAGCAGTTTGCCTTTCAAATTATTGATAGTCAAATATCCTGAAAAGTCAGTTGCAGAGGAATCTTTCAAAAATTTCGTTGAGTTAAGGGAATCGTGGGGAGAAGATGTGGTTAAAACAGGCAGATTGCATACATTTGAAGATTTGAAAGGTAAGTATAGCAGCATATCTTGTATAAATAGTTTCATTATTGTTACGTTTCTTGTGGAAACCAGAGAGGATGCAGAATTTTATGTTAATAATGTTATTTCAAAGGTTGAAGCAAATCAAGACTAAGTTTTTATTGGAAATTTAAAAGCCTTTGTGATATATTATGCGGCACTTTATAAGGAGATGGAGATGAGCATAGAAAAAGGACTGAAAAAAGAGATAATTGAAGGTAACAAAGTCCACGATACCGATACGGGTTCGCCGGAAGTACAAATTGCTTTGTTGACAGAACGGATAAAACATCTGAGTGATCATCTTAAAGAACACAAGAAAGATCATACGTCAAGGCGTGGGTTACTTATGATGGTTGGTAAAAGGGCTACGTTACTGAAATATCTTAATGGAAGAAATGAAGAAGGCTATAAGAGCCTGATAAAGAAGTTGGGCATACGTCGGTAAATTGGTTGGTGAAAGGATATAAAATTGAAATGTAAAGTTGAGGAAACTGTTGGCGGGGAGACCCTGAGTATTGAATCCGGTGAAGTTGCAAAGCAGGCAGATGGCGCTGTTATAGTCCGTTATGGAGATACGGTAGTGTTGGTTACGGCAGTATGTGGAGAACCGAAGGGCGGTGATTTTCTGCCAATGACGGTTGATTACAGGGAAAAGACTTATGCAGCCGGAAAGTTTCCTGGTGGATTTTATAAGCGTGAAAGCAGGCCAACCAACAAAGAAATATTAACAATGAGGATGATGGACAGGCCGATGCGTCCTCTTTTTCCGAAAGGATATTCAGATGAAGTCCAGATAATGTCGGTAGTATTATCTGCAGATAAAGAAACCGATCCTGACGTTATTTCCATGGTAGGGGCTTCTGCGGCTGTTGCGGTATCGAGTATTCCATTTAACGGCCCTACAGGTTCTGTGCGGGTAGGTTTAATAAATGATGAATTTGTAATTAATCCCAAGAATTCGGAGCTTGAATCCAGCACAATGAATTTAGTTGTTTCCGGGACGGAAGATGCAGTAATGATGGTAGAGGCATCCGGTAAGGAGATTTCTGAGGATAAATTTGTTGATGCAATAATGTTCGGTTTTGAAGAGATTAAAAAGATAGTACAAATGCAAAAGGAGTTGGTTTCGAAATGTGGGAAGGAAAAGCAGAAGTATGAGGAGACGACAGTAGATGCTGCGCTTTTTGATGAAATAAAGGCAAAGGTATATAAAGAAATCAAGGTGCAATCTGTAGTCAATGGAAAGTTTGCCCGTAAAAAAGCGTTAAAAGAAGTGCGCGGAAGATTAATTGAGGAATATTGTACTGATGCAGATGACGAAGGTAAAGAGAACAAGGTTAAGTCAATCTTTGATGAGCTTGTGGAATCAGCGGTACAGGAACAGATTATTAAAGAGAGCAAAAGAATTGACGGTAGAGGCCTCAAAGATATAAGGCCGATAACGTGTGAGGTGGGTTTTCTGCCACGAACACACGGTTCTGCTCTGTTTACGAGGGGAGAAACTCAGGCGCTTGTAGTATCTACGCTGGGGACTTCGATAGATGAACAGCGTGTAGACGGATTGGTGGAAGGATATACCAAGAAGTTTATGCTGGATTACAATTTCCCACCTTTTTGTGTAGGCGAAGCGAAACCAATCCGAGGGCCTGGCAGAAGAGAAATAGGACATGGGGCCTTGGCTGAAAAGGCTCTGGAATCAATGGTGCCAGCTTACGAGGATTTTCCATATACCATACGGATAGTATCAGACATTCTTGAATCAAATGGGTCATCTTCAATGGCTACAGTGTGTGGAGGTACGCTTTGTATGATGGATGCCGGAATTCCGATGAAGCGCCCGGTCGCTGGCATAGCAATGGGGTTGGTAAAGGAAGGTGAGAAAGTTCGAATACTGTCTGATATATTGGGAGATGAGGATCATTTGGGGGCTATGGATTTTAAAGTAGCTGGAACTGAAGAAGGTATCACAGCCCTTCAGATGGACCTGAAGATATCAGGTATAAGTGAGCAAATTATGAGAGATGCGCTTGCTCAGGCCAAAGAAGGTAGAATGCATATTTTGAAGGAAATGCTGACTGCAATTGAGAAACCTCGCAGCGAGATTTCAATTCATGCTCCAAAACTCGTTAAGATTAAAATAAATCCTGAGAAGATTGGTTTGGTTATAGGCCCTGGCGGCAAAAATATCAAGAAGATCCAGGAGGAATCAGGCACACGGGTGGAAATAGAAGATGATGGAACCATTATTATCTCGGCTGCCTCTCTTGAATCAGTAGAAATTGCCAAGACTTATATAAGGGGGCTCACCGATGATGCGGAAGTAGGAAGAATATATAATGGTAAAGTCGTTTCAGTTAAGGAATATGGCGTTTTTGTTGAAATAATACCTGGAAAAGAAGGACTGGTGCATATTTCTGAACTTTCTAATGATTATATCGAGAAAGTAGAAGATGTGGTAAAGATGGGTGATGAAATTAAGGTGAAATTGATAGGAATAGATGAGCAAAAAAGACTGAAGTTAAGCAGAAAAGCTGCCTTAAAGGAAGAAAGAGCTGTTCAAACTACTACTAGTACATAATAGTTGAAAAATATTGAGACTTGTTCTTATATTAAATCATTAAGAATTTTTTATAGGAGGTAAAGTAAAAAAAGAAGGGAAAAAGTTTTTTTAGCAAGTCATTATTTTATATGTTTATGAAAAGTACTACGAAAAATGAGGAGCAGAAATGGCAATAAAAGGTACTGTAAAGTGGTTTGATGTAAAAAAAGGCTTTGGGTTTATTCAACAGGAAGATGGTAGTGATGTATTTGTTCACTATTCAAATATCTCAGGAAATGGTTTCAAAGTTTTAGAAGACGGAGAAAGTGTAGAATTTGAAGTTGTAGAAGGTAATAAGGGGTTACAAGCACAAAACGTTGTAAAAGCAGAAGCATCTCAAGCATAAACCTTTGTTTGTTATATAAGCCAAAGCCAGGAAAGCACTTTATTTACTTTCCTGGCTTATTTTTTTTAAGTATATTTTAACGGTCTTAAAAGACCCGCTCTGCTTACCAAGCTCTGTATGAGAACCCTTGCGGAACCCGCCCGGTCTTTGGGTGGGAAAGTGGAAACGAGATATCGTGTGTGTGTGAACGGTTACTATTCTAAGGAGTTTAAAAGGTATGACAAAGAATAATATAGATTCCGGCGATTTAAATTCTCTCAATACGCTGGCAGCGGGTTTGGTACACGAAATAAAGAATCCTTTAAATGCCATAAGCATAAATTTACAATTGTTAGATGAAGATTTACAGAATCGTAATTCAGTGAAAGACTCAAAAATGTCACAAAGAATTCGATTGCTACAGAAAGAAGTTAGTAGACTGGATAGTATTCTTAGTGATTTCCTGCGATTTGCGAAGAAGTATGAACTCCATTTAGAGGTATGTGACATTAATGAGGTTATAGACAGCGTGCTCGATTTTATAAGTCCTGAAGCCATGCAGAATTCTATTAGAATACTTAAAGGCTTTGATACAAAACTGCCAAAATGCAATCTGGATAGTAATATAATAAAACAAGCGTTATTAAACGTGATACTTAATGCTCAACAGGCAATGCCGGAAGGCGGAGAACTTATAGTGAGAACCTATGGAAGAGGTGAAAACATTTTTATAGATATTACCGATACCGGAGTTGGGATTGAAAGTGACAAAATTGATAAAATATTTCAGGTTTATTATTCAACAAAAAAGAATGGTACTGGTCTTGGGTTGCCTGCTGCCAAGAGAATTATTGAAGAAAGTAAAGGTACAATCAGTATACGTAGTGAAGATGGCAAAGGGAGTAGTTTTTTAATAAAGTTACCTATAAACAGCAAAGCTCAAGAAGAGTAATATAGCGATGGATGCAAACATATTAATAATCGATGATGAAAGAGATCAGGCTGAAGCGATAGCAGAAAGCTTGAGAAATGTTGGGTATACATGTTCAATTGCCGTGAGCGGTAATGAAGTGCTTGATATAATCGGAAGAGACAGGATAGACGTGGTGATTACGGATTTGGTCATGCGTGGCATAGATGGAATGAAGATTTTAAAAGAGACAAAAGAGAAATCACCGGATACGGAGGTTATATTAGTAACCGGTTACGGTACAGTTGAGAACGCAGTTGCTGCAATGCAGAAAGGTGCGGCCACGTATCTTTTAAAGCCTATAAACATAAACCATTTAAGGGCTGCGGTTGATAAGGTTGTTGAGAAGCAGAATATAGTACGAAATAACATAGAATTGCATAAGCAGCTTGAAGAAAAATTTGGGTTTTCGGGTATTATAGGAAATAGTCAGCAAATGCATAGAATATTTAATATACTTAAGCAGATTGCTTCAACTACTGCGACAGTCCTGGTCGTGGGTGAAAGTGGTACAGGCAAGGAATTAATTGCCAGGGCAATTCACTACAATGGGCCGCGTAAGAATAATCCTTTTGTAGAATTAAACTCTGCCGCAATTTCAGAGACTTTACTTGAAAGCGAGTTGTTTGGGCACGAGAAAGGGGCGTTTACAGGAGCTTTGCACCAAAGGAAAGGCAAATTTGAATATGCAAATAACGGGTCCTTGTTTCTGGATGAAATTGGAGACATGCCGCTTACAACTCAAGCAAAACTGTTGAGAGTGATAGAGGACGGAAGGATTGTCCGTGTCGGCGGCAATGAATCGGTAAAGATAGACGTAAGGATAATAGCTGCTACAAATAAGGATTTGGGAGAGTTAGTGAAGGAGGGCAAATTTAGAGAAGATTTGTACTTCAGGTTTAATGTTATATGCCTTAGACTCCCACCATTACGGGAGAGACAGGAGGATATTTTTCTGTTAATGGATGTTTTTATTAAGGAATTTTCTAAAAAGAATGGCAAGAAGATTAAAGATATAACTCCGGAGGCGAGGAAGAATTTGTTCCGGTATAATTGGCCTGGCAACGTGAGAGAACTTAAGAATTGTATTGAAAGTATGATTGTTTTTAATCAAAATGGTATACTTGACATCAATGACATACCGGAGCATATATATAAGAGTAATAGAACAGCTTTAACCGGGCCTGTTTTCCCTGTTGGGATAACATTAGAGGAAATGGAGAAGGAATTAATGAAGAACACTTTGGCGTATGTGGGTGGGAATAGAGGAGAGACCGCAAGGATACTGGGGATTGGCGAAAGGACTCTTTACAGAAAACTAGAAAAGTATGGCTTGAAATAAGGAAAGTTATTATGGCAGAGATTAGATTATGTGGTCGATGTAAAAAAAGTATTCCTCAGAAGGATTTAGAAGCCGGATTAACTACAGAGCGTTATGGACAGTTAATTTGTCCGGAGTGTTCAGAAATTTTTGGTAAAAAGAAAGATAAGGGAGGGTTAGATGAATTACAGTTCCTCTTTGAATCTGTTCTAAGTGAGGTCAAAAATATTGCGAGAGTATTAACGTATGAGACCTCTTCATGGTTAAATATTGTTGGATCTGTTGCGCAGTGTTTCGTTTTTGGTGCGTTAGTATTTGCTTATACTAATAGAAATGGAGATGTGCATTCTGCTTTACTTCTTGCCATAGTTTTTCAGCTTATGGCACTCACTTTTTTTGTGATTAAAAAATAGTCTTTGTTTTACTGATTAGCATAAAACACATGACAAATCTTGAAAGATTTAGAAATTCAATGAGATACTGCAAATCATACGTTTATTTTGGTTACAAATTCCGCATCCCCATATATTCAGGCAATGTTACAGTATGGACTAACTTGACAAGCTAATGCCTTTATGTTAATTTTACAAATATCAGGAAGAAATCATGCGGTATCAAGTGACAATAAGATATGGTATTTTAAGGAATGTAGAAAATGCTTTTACTCAAATTCCTGCTTTGAAGAAAGGTGATAAGGTAGTGATTCGTTCTTTCCGTGGCGTAGAATTTGGCGTGGCTATTTCACAACCACAGGAGTTAGATGATGAGGCGGTTGTGTCTAATATGGCAGAGGTGCTGCATAAGATTACAGAAGAAGAGGAGGAAAAACAAAAAGAGATTGAAGAAGAAATAATTCCATCAGAATATAATTTCTGTCAGGAAAAGATAAAAGAACACATTTTGCCCATGAAACTTGCCAGCGTTGAGCATCTTTTTGGGAGCAAAAAGATAATATTTTACTTCCTGGCTAAAGGGCGGGTTGATTTCAGAGAATTGGTTAAAGATTTAGCCAAGGTGTATAAATCCAGGATTGAGATGAAGCAAATCGGTGTTCGGGACGAAGCCAAATTGTTAGCCGAATATGAACATTGCGGGAGGGAGCTTTGCTGTAGAACGTTCTTGAGGAGTTTAGAGCCGGTTACCATGAAAATGGCGAAGAACCAGAAAGCAACACTCGATCCGTCAAAAATATCAGGTAGATGTGGCAGGTTAATGTGTTGCTTGAGATATGAGGATGAAGCGTATGAAGAAATGAAAGATACACTTCCGAAGAAAGGGACATTAATAGTTACCACCAAAGGTGTTGGTGAGGTGGTAGATTATGATGTTTTACAACAGAAAGTAACTATGGAATCAAAAGACAAAAAACTGGTTATTGTGGCAAAAGATGAAATTTTAGAGCAGGTGAGTGGGGCACGAACAGGTGTGGCAAAAGGATGCGGATCTGGCTGTGGGCATGGACACGTGAATAGCTGTGGATAAAAAAAAGTTTTATGTTACTACGCCAATTTATTATGTAAATGATGCTCCGCATATAGGACATTCATACACTACAATAGCGGCAGATACTTTAGCAAGATATAAGAGGATGAGGGATTACGATGTCTTCTTTTTAACTGGAACGGATGAACATGGCCAGAAAATAGAGAAAGCTGCCCAGGCGAATAATGAAAATCCTATTGAACTGGCAGATAGGATGGTAGAAAGATTTAAAAACTTATGGAAAATTCTTGGCATCTCTAATGACGACTTCATTAGAACAACAGAGAATCGTCATGTTAAACAAGTAGAGAATGTATTTAATGAAATGTATGAGAATGGGGATATTTATTTAGGAGAGTATGAAGGCTGGTATTGCATTCCCTGTGAAAGTTTTTGGACGTCATCACAGTTATCTTCAGGCCTCTGTCCGGAATGCAGACGTTCTGTTGAAAAAATAAGAGAAAAAAATTATTTCTTTAAATTGTCAAAATATCAGGATGTCCTTTTAGAATATTTTGAAAAACATCCGGATTTCATCAGGCCGGAATCAAGAAGAAACGAACTGCACAGAAGGATAGTAGGGGGTATAGATGATATTAGTGTAAGCAGGGCTGCGGTTGAATGGGGTATCCATGTTCCTATGGATAAGAAACACACTATCTATGTGTGGGTTGATGCCCTTTTTAATTATATAACGGCTTTGGGATATCATGATTCTGAAAGACTAAAGAGATATTGGCCTGCCAATGTACACATAATCGGGAAAGAAATTTTATGGTTTCATGGTGTTGTATGGCCGGCAATGTTGATGTCGTTAGGAATAGAAGCACCTTATCAAATATATGCTCATGGCTGGTGGACACTGGAAGGGCAAAAGATATCAAAATCCCTGGGTAATGCAATAGATCCTGTTAAGATAACGGATACTTATGGCATAGATACTTATAGATATTTTTTACTTAGAGAAGTGCCATTTGGACTGGATGGGAATTTCTCCTACGATGCCCTGGTAAACAGAATAAATTGTGACTTGGGAAATGATCTTGGAAATCTCTTACATAGAACATTGACTATGATTGAAAAATATCGTGATGGTATTGTACCGGAAGCGGAGAGAATATCAACCGAGGGTAATGAGTTAATTGAAAGATCTAAGATGCTTAATGATGAAGTAGAGCTTGCGATGAACAACCTGCAATTTAGTAAGGCATTGGAAGCGATTTGGGACTACATCGGACTAGTCAATAAATATGTGGAGATCTCAAAACCCTGGGTATTAGCGAAAGAAGTGAGTGCTGGGGAAAAGCTTAATGAAGTCCTGTATAACCTTGTAGAATCTATTAGAATAATTTCGTTATTTATTTTACCATTTATGCCAAATACATCTGATGAAATACAAAAACAGTTAGGACTATCTTCAGATGATAACTCTGTCAAAAATAAAATAACATGGGGGGGAACGAAGCCAGGGACCAGGGTATGCAAGGGGAATCCGGTCTTTCCAAGGGTTGAATATTCCACATCAAATTAGAGGGAAAAAATGGGCAAGAAGACTGTACAAGATACTTGGAAAAAGCTTCAAAGAATAATTGAGAAAGACAGCCGTTATTCGGTTCAGTCATACCAGTTTATTTTTGAAGCTCTTGACTTTACTGCTTCCAGGTTAGGGAAAAAATACAATAGCTCAAGTGAGGAGGAACGTCATGTTAGTGGACAGGAACTTTCCGAAGGGATCAGGCAATACGCTTTGAGGAAGTTTGGTTTTATGACAAGGACAGTTTTCGAACTATGGGGTATAACTAATAGCAGAGATTTTGGAGAAATAGTTTTCAATTTAGTTGATAGCGGATTAATGGGTAAAACAGAATCGGATTCTTTAGATGACTTTAAAGACCTTTATGACTTTCAAACAGAATTTGAAGGCAAATTCAAATTTGAAGGTAATTTTGATTATTCGTATTCCTGGAATATTCTTGGGAAAAAGGAATAAAGCATTAATCAGGTTATATCCTTGACGCAACGAAAACCAACATTGTTATCTTTACCACTTGGCACACTGCAACTTCGATAAGCACAGCTTAGAATATTCATGTGGTTTATCCATGAACCTCCGCGAACCACACGATATTTTCCTTCAGTAAACCATTCCTGGCACCATTCCCAAATATTTCCTGACATATCATAACAACCGTAAGGGCTTATTCCTGAGGGATGTGTTCCTACATTAGTAGGAGCGCCTTTTGAAATATCTAAATCAAAAACAGCAAAACTATTATCTGGTTTTGCATTTCCCCATGGATATACTCTCCCATCTGTACCTCTTGCAGCCTTTTCCCACTCTTTCTCTTCCGGCAGTCTTTTCCCTGCCCAATTCGCATAAGCAATTGCATCATCCCAACTCACACCTACTACAGGCTGATTCGTGTTGTTAAATCTTTTGTCTTTCCAGAAAGCTGGTTCATTATAGTTTGTTTCTTCCATAAACTTTTTGTATTGATTGTTTGTTATTGGATACTTATCGATGTAAAATGCATCAACTTTTATAGAATCTTTTTCAATTCCCTTTAAAAAAGTTCCTTCAGGAATATATATCATCACCGAACCATCTTTTTCATTAATGATTTCTTTTTTTTGAGCCAGATTATTCATTTCTTCTCTATCTATTAACGTTCTTCTCTAAAGTGATTCAAAAGTTACTAAAATAGTTTATAAATTACGATGTTGCCTTGTCACAAGCACAACTTCATGACGTCATAAAGGATTTTTATCTAAAACGGATTTCTCTATAACATGCCTTGTTTTTCTTTATGATTCAGAGTGACAACCGCATGTTATGCTTTGTAGGCCGCATAACCTGTTACCTTGGGGGAAATGGACGGCTGAAGACTCTCAATCGTGGTATAATCATTAATAGGGTATCTGATTACAACAAAGTACAATAAGTACACTTTGCCTTGAATATTATTAATTTCCTTACAATCTTAATAGCAAAGCAGTGGGTTTGTCTAATTCTGATGTGAAGTTCAGTCTGATAAAGGCTCGGTTAATCTACAATTATTAAAGTAGTTTGTCAAGGACAAAGAGTATGAGATGAACACAGATTATGAGAATGTTAAACGTAACACTACTGAATTGGGAAAGTAACAGAATAGCCCCTTGTTTTAGTTCTTACGTCAGGCATAAGACCTTCTATGTCAAATCCTAATATCAAACGTTATGCATAGATATGTTTCCAGCCGTCTTTCTGAGAAAAATCTAACAAATGAGTATTGTTCCTATTGAATTCCCAGTTTAAATTTAAGTGACTTGAGTGTATTCTTCATAAGCATAGTAATCGTCATAGGACCAACACCACCTGGAACGGGCGTAATACTCCCTGCAATTTCCTTGGCTGCATCAAAATCAACGTCGCCCCTCAAGACTGCGACCATCTTGTTTGGATCATTCTTACTGGGCTTCTCACCTACCCTGTTAACTCCTACGTCAATCACACATGCCCCGGGTTTGATCCATTCCGGTCTCACCAGGCCGGGAACGCCGGCTGCGACGATTAAGATGTCTGCGCGTTTGCAGTGCTCGTCCATATTCTTTGTGCCTGTGTGAATAATAGTGACTGTGGAGTTGGCGCCTTTTCCTTTCTGAAGCATCATGTTGGCGATTGGTTTCCCCACAATGTTTGATCGCCCGACCACCACCACTTCGGCCCCATTCGTCTCAACGCCCGCCCTCACAATCATTTCCTGAATACCGGCCGGCGTGCACGGTGGAAATTTAACCTCGTCACCGCCGATCATGAGACGTCCGACATTTACGGGATGGAAGCCGTCAACGTCCTTATCTGGATCTATTGCATTTAAGACCTTTTTTTCATTTACGTGCTTTGGGAGTGGGAGCTGGACAAGGATACCGTGGATTGAATCATCGTTGTTGTACCTGTCGATAAGGGCAAGAAGGTCCTCTTCCGAAATATCAACTGGCTGAGAATCCTGAACCTCTTTAAAGCCAACCCTGTGGGCGGTCTCGATCTTCAGAGTTACATATGACATGGAAGCAGGGTTTTCACCAATGAGGATAGTCACAAGCCCGGGCACAACCCCATATTTTTCTTTTATTTCCGCCACTTCAGCAGTAATCTCTTCCAATATTTGTTCTCGAATTTCAGTGCCTTTAATTAGTTTTGCAGTCATTGATTCAAGTTCTCCTTTTAATAATATGCGTTACGTTTAATTGTACAATACCAGATGGAGTTTTATTGATTTTTCATTTGATATTGAGAAAAGCTCTATACGATGTTCATCGGCTGCATTTCTTGACGAAGACGTTTAGAAAGGATTCAATTCCCCAATTCCTTAATTCTTCAATCTCTTTTGAGGTGTAAGTCATCACCGCATACATCAGATTCAAATTGTATGACGGTATGACCAATACTAAATCTTTCGTTTACCAGTGTGTTGATATTTGCCATGATTCTATGAGTTTCACTGACCATTAAGTCTTTGATATAAACGTGTGCACTCATTGCGTACATACCTGACGTAATCGTCCATATATGAACATCGTGTACTCCCTTTATTTCATTAAGTTCGCTTATGCTTTTTACCACATTCTCCAGGTCTACATCCTTTGGAGTAGCCTCGAGCAGGATGTCAACTGATTCCGTAATTAACTGATATGACCATACCAGGATTACGATACATATCAGGATACTCAGGGCGGGATCTAACATATACCATTGTGTGTAATGCATAATGATTGCCCCAAAGACCACAACCAGAGACGAAAATGTATCTGCCATCATGTGTATGAAAGCAGATTTGATATTTAAACTTCCGTGACTTGTTTTGAGGATGTATGCACATGCGAGATTTACTATAAGGCCGATAACGGCAACAATGAGCATGTGCCAACTTGCAATAGGCTCCGGGTTAATGATGCGTTTGTAGGCATGGAAGAAAATCCATAAGGTGATTAAGAATAAAGTAGCGCCGTTAAATAATGCGGCTAGTATTTCGAGACGGTAAAAGCCGTAGGTTTTCCTGGCAGTTGGAGGCTTTGCCGCAAACAGAATTGCTCCAAGACTTATTAATAGAGCGATCAGGTGGGTTAGCATATGTCCTGCATCACTGAGCAGGGCTAAGCTATTGGTTAAAAAACCTGCTATACCTTCCACGATGAACATAGCTCCGGTTAAGGAACATGCTAATATGAGCTTTGAACGCTCCTCGCCCCGGTGTGTGTGGTTGTGGGAGCTATTAGACACTTTATCTATTTTTGTGCTATGATGTATTGACATTATTCACATTGACGTTGCAGAAAGTAATTTATTTATTATAGAAAATAGTCTTTTAAGTACAAGATAAATCAGCTTCTTCCGGTTGTTAATTCCTTGACTCCCGTGATTTCCGATGGTAGAAAGAAGCGTAATTAATTTATGCTACAGGGTGGTGAGTGTTGTTTTAGAAATAAACAATGTTGGAATGAGAAGCTACTACTCGGAACTTCACATCCCGCACACTTTCTAATTATTTGCAGTGTATATGACAATGACAAAGGTGTATATAGGTCTTGGATCTAACCTTGGAAATAGGGAGGAAAATTTAGTTAGTGCTATTAGCAGGATAGACGCATGTGATGAGCTCTGCATAATAAGCAAATCCGGTTTCCATGAAACAAAGCCTGTTGGCGGTCCTCCACAACCTGATTATGTTAACTGCGTCATAGAATTAGAGACAGAAATTGAACCACAAACACTGTTGGGAATGTTTAAGAAGATTGAGATAGAACTTGGAAGAAAGTCAGGTGTAAGATGGGGGCCAAGGATTATAGACCTCGATATACTATTATATGGAGACAGGGTCGTAAATGATCATAATCTGAAGATTCCTCATGAAAGGATGCATGAACGCATTTTTGTGTTGGAACCGTTATGTGAGATATCTCCAGACATCACACATCCGGTATTAAGGAAAAATATTTCTGAACTATTGAAAGAATTAAGGTAGATATCTGCGGTTTTGCTTAAAGGAGTAAAATGTTATTTAAGATTGATAAATACATTATTAGGGCATTTATACCAACCTTCGTTTTATGTATGTTTGCGATATGTGGCATTTATATAGTTGTTGATGCTATTCAGAAACTTGACGATTTTATCGAAATGGGTTCTAAGGCGTTCTCTCTGTCAGCACACTACTATGCGCTAATGGTGCCGGTATTTGTCGCACAGCTTTTTCCGGCTATAACACTGATTGCAGTCAGTCTGGTTCTTGTAAGATTTGCAAAAAATAATGAGATTCTGGCTATGCAGGTTGCGGGGATTAATCTTTACAGGGTTTTGCTTCCTATCTTTATTTTATCGGTTCTTATGTCGTTTTTGGCAGTCACAAATCAGGAACTGCTTATACCAAGACTTGCTGAGGGACTTGTAAAAGTAGAGCAATCAACGTTTGAAGAAGAGGAAAAGAATAATATTCTTATTGAAGATAGCGAAAACCGCATACTCTTAAGGGTATGGACACTTAATGTCATTGAAGGGAGATTAGAATCTGTCTATGTTATTGGAAAACATGGAAATGGTAAAAAGAAGTTTACTCTTAGCGCTAAAGAAGGTAAATGGATGGATGACAATAGATGGTTGTTGTTAAATGTAGTCAGGCACAATTATGATGATAGCGGAAAGTGGATTGCGCCGGCAGAACAAATAGATGAGTATTTTCTGGAAACCACATTAACACCTGAGCAGTTAAGCAAGGTTGACATAAATTCAACATTGAAGAGTTTTAAAGAATTGAGAGAATTATGTAAGAAAGAGCCGGAAAATCCGAGATATAGCGTTATGTTCCACTCAAGGGTTGCGTATCCACTGACGAATTTTGTTTTACTCTTTTTAGGTATTCCTTTCGTTATCGGTTTTGAGAGGATGAGCAGGAATATTTTCTTGAGGGTTGGCATTAGTATTCTTATATGTTGCGCATTTTTTGTATTATCGTACGTCTGCATAAATCTTGGTAATATGGGCATCCTGCATCCACTCCTGGCTGCATGGTTACCTGTCGTTATATTTGGTTGTTTAGGACTGTTCTTATTTGATGGAATGCGTATTTAGTAATATCGCCAACTCCAGAAAGGATAAACTAAAAATTTATCTGAAATCTCAATAATGAAACTATGGCGTTATCCGGGGATGAGTCAGCCCCGGGATTAAAAACAACCCGTAAACGGATTCAAATTTTCAAAGTACACTGACATTCATTGACATGTTACTTTTTGTTAATCACTTCTTCAATATCTGAACAGTTCAAAGATCTATCTAAAGTGTACGGACAAGCAGGCGAGATATCCTGCGGTTGTAACCAGTAATGTCCATGCTCCTTACATTGATAGAGTTTTATTTCGTTGCGATTAAGTTGATTAGGCCACGATTTAAAAAATGGAATTATGTCGTCGCTGATTGAGGCGAAGGCTTTTTGTGCTTTTCGTAAACCTTCAGCCTTCTTGAGACTCTCCGCACCTTGAATGATATGTTCCATCATATGCCTGCCCGAACCTTCAGGTTCAGTTTGGACACCTTTACTAGCAGCATCCAAAAGCCTCTGGGCTAAAACTGAAATATCATTCAATTTTCCATTTATTAAATTGCCATAAATCTCCCGATAGGCAGCCAAAATTGATTTGAAATGAGTATACGTAGATCGTTCAACAGTAATCTGTGCTGTATCATGAGAATGGTCTTGACCTGCGTGAGCAAAAACATCACGCAGGTTACAAAAATGAAATAATAACAAGAGTATTATAAATCTCCTTAGATATTTACTTCTTAACATAACATCCTCCCTTAAAAAGAAACTGTCAAAGTAACTACCGCCCTGTAATCCTCCAGACCCTCTGCGCCTTGCTGGACAGATTCGTTGTTCAAATCCTGCCATACCGGGAATTTAATTAAAGCCCCGATGCTGATATGACTGCCTAATGATGCCCTGAAACCCGGTGAAAAATAGAGGATCGTGCCGCCGGTATCATTATCAGGGTCCCTATCGGCTCCCTGATCTTTGGTGAGATGTAAAACATTAGCTTCTGTAATAACATCCGCTCGGGAAATAATACTGTTTTGATCTTCAAAGATTTCATATCCTCCCGCTACATTAAAACGTATTTCGTTGCCGGGTTTGCTGTCATTCTGTTGTGAAAACGCTTTGAATGACGTATCAGCAGTCAATGTAAAATGTGGAAACATAAGCTTGGATGCCGCAAACCCAAAAGTGAAAGAAGGAGCGCCAAAACCAGGCTGCATACCCATATCAAAGATGTTCCCCTTATCATCGCGGTTTGAAATGGTACCTGTAGGTATGGAAATACCCCCGGTTAATGACATCTTCAGGTCATCCATGGTGTAATGCGCTCCTTCCGTGTCATCCGGCCCATTGCGATAAAAGCCCCGAATCCCATCTCTTTCCCCATATTTAAAGCCATATTGTGCCATAAATTCCAGATCACCGAAACCTTTTGATTTTCCCAAATTATCCTGTTCTTTTATGGCTGCAGGCAGCGTCAGATAAAGTGACAGGGCATCGGTAAATCCAAAACCAACCAGTGTATTGAAAAAAGTAAAGGTATCTACATTTTCAGGTTCCGCGTTATCCCTGTTTCTGAATGGGACATATTCCATCCTTTCGTATAACAAGAAGCTTTCCTTGCCTAAAGTCATAGGAGAAGCTGTTTCAACAGGCGCGCCAGGGCCAAATGCCGCTGATACTCCTCCATGATGGGCATCCACAACAGGCACACATACTATGGAAATATAAGAGAAAAAAAGAATTGCCATCATTTGAAACTGTCTTATTCGTAACATTTTAACCTCCTTTAAAATTCGTAAAAAGTGTTATATTAATAATATTCGTGCCACCATCCTGCAAAAAATTTTTCCTGTTTTTCACAAACCAAGAAATCTGATCGCTATTCCACAAAGGCAAATTGTAGCCCCTGCCAGGGCATGTGTGTAACGTTCTAATCGTCCCATAGGCAGAAGATTTGCGCCCAAAGATAGAAGTATGACAATACCAAGCATTGTCATAATCGTTACTACGCCGAAGACACCCGTTATCAGCGCCAGGCCAAAAACACTACTCTTTGCCGCCGGATATATCAGCAACGGGATTAAGGGTTCGCAAGGCCCGAATGCAAAGATTGTAAAGAGTATCCATGGAGTCAGATTCTTTGTCTTTCCCCCCTCGTGGACATGTAATTGGTCTTTACTATGTTTATGCTTGTGTATCGGCATACCCGTATTCCCATGCGCATGCCAGTGTTTATGCGGCCTATTTTTTTGTGACAGGAATACTCCCCAGACAAAATACCCTGCTCCAAATGCTATAAGCAACCATGCCGCAATTCCGCCTCGGAATGATTCTGCTGCCTCTAACTTATTGATAGAAATCCCTAATGCTATACCAATAATGCCTAAAACAACGGAACTTAAAACATGACCTGTACCACATAAGACAGTTATGCACGTCGTTCTTACCAGAGACCATTTCCGTGCCTGTGCCATTACAATAAACGGCAGATAGTGGTCAGGACCAAGCAGTGTATGAAACAAGCCTATAGATGCAGCCGTAATGACTATAACAGTTAATTCTTGCAATTTTAATAATCCTTTCAGTCGAATAAGACTTTAGTGTTGATTGAACCTAAATGTTTCGATTCAGGTCACGCCATAGGTGGTCGCCTGTCGCCTGAGGAGACCCTGTTGGGTAGCTCACAGATCCGACTCTGTCGGGAGGACGACCCTGAAGTAGCCCACAGACCCGCCTCTGGCATGACAGGCAGTGACACGGTCACTGCACTCCAAGAAAATCTAAAACAACCGAGTGCAATAATTTGGGAATGCTCCCGTGGAAACCTGCCCGCCAAATAATCCGTCGGGTAAAAAGGTTTCCGCTACGGTTTAATTCAATGATATTAGTTCCGATCAGTACATTTTTGGCGGTAGCATAATCTTGAAAATAGTAGCACATTTACTCAAAAAAAATTTAACTCAACTCTTTACCCAAAGTTGCTATTGTTAGTTTTCCATGCATTACGCCTTTTGTGCCAATAAGTCTGTCGGCTATTATCTTTATTTCCCCGGCCTTTCCCTTAACAACCAAAACCTCCAGACAGTTATGGGAATCAAGGTGTACGTGCAAGGTAGAGATCATAGACGTGTGGTATTTATGTTGGATATTTGTAAGGGTATCAGGCAGCTCACGTTTATGATGGTTGTAGATGATTGTAATTGTACCGACAGTTTCTTCGGTTCCTACCTTCCATTCCTTTTCAACCAGGTTGTTTCTTATCAGATCTCTAATTGCTTCTGACCTGTTTGAGTAGCCTTTTTCTGCAATATACTTGTCAAATTGTTTGAGAAGTCTGGAGTCCATTGAAACCCCAAACCTGACGATGTCATCCATATGTTAAGGAAACAAAAATGATGATTATAAAATGGAAAAGGATTCGGTTCAGCATAGCGCCATAAAATATGGCACGTATTTTCAGAAAATAGCACTTATATTCTAAAAAGTCAATGTATATTTACAGAATAATTGTTGATTAAGGATGCAGGTAAATGGATTAATATAATCTCTTAATCAGTGTCTTCATCCAACTTTTCAATTCTAACTATGCCGTAAAGAAACAGATAGGCGATGGCAAGGCCTACTATAAAGCCAATGGCAGTTGAGTGAAATGCTATGATTACGGCTGCTGTTAAGAGCATGACGAACATATCGCTTCTTGTCTTAATATTTCGTGACGTCATTGCGAGTTCCATACCGGAGAACGTAAGAAGAACTCCGAGGACACTTAATGGGTAAACAGACAAAAGCTTGATGGCATAAGCGCCAAAGAAAAAGCCGATAATCATTTTAATTATTCCAAGGATGGCTATACTCCCTCCGGTTCTGGCTCCGAATCTATACTGCCCGGCCAGGCCTCCTGCGCCATGGCACATGGGCATTGCCCCAAACCAGCATCCTATAAGGTTCATCAGGCCTACGCTGGTAGATACCTTTCTTACATCCGCTCCTTTTTTTGGAAAGAGGTCCCAGGAAAGAGCGCATACGGCAATTACTGAGTTCAGGGTCGTCAGTGGTATTTGAGGTATTGCCGCCCTGAATGTACCGCTTATAAAGTCATCCGCACTTAAAGCAGTAAATTCTGGGATGCTTAGTTCATAACTGAATCCCTTGAGAATGTCCGGAGTTCGTAAAAAGAGAAATATAAAACCAATTGCAAATATTACAAGGGCGCCTGGAAACTTTTTGCTGAAAAACAGGAACAGGACAAGCAGGCCGCAAAAGGCTCCTACCGCTATACTATCAAAACCAAAGATAGTGTTGGTATTGGTAATCATCTTGATACCATTGATAATAAGCAATAAGCCAAGTCCAAGTTGTAATCCTCTTACAACACTGAGGGGTATGTGTCTGTTTAGAAACACTATCAGGTTTGTTACACCCAGCATAAATACAACTGCGCTAGTCACGATTCCGGCAGCTAATATTTGATTAAGTGTGAGCCCCTCATTGATTGCGATTGTGCCTATCGCCTTCATCGGCTGAACGGCTATGGGTATACCAAATATAAAACCGGAGATCAGGTTAAAAAGCCCGGAGAAAAACAGGGCGCTTCCGGCATTCAAACCACATACCGTTACCATGCCCACCAGTATAGGAATAAATGTTCCCATGTCGCCTAATGCCCCTGCGAATTCGTGGCGATTGAAACGAAACCCCTTAATGTTATTTAAAATATCCTTAATCCACATATCTGTTTTTTTTGCATAAAATATCAGGCAATTCAGGTATAAACAAAAAAACCATCGTTCTCTCATATGGAAGATAGAACGATGGTTATAGTTAACATTCTCGTAGCTATCTCCTTTCCAGGATGGGGAGGTACAAGTGTTTCCGCTCATACCCTATCGGTTATTTATCCATTGAATTCTATTTCAGGTTAAATAACTCGGAGACATAAAGATTAAATTGTATTGAGCATGTAGTGGCGAACGGCCGTTCGCCACTACTTGTGACCGTTTAGTTTTTCAATCTTGATTGCACATGACTTGTATTCAGGGATCTTACATACAGGGTCTAGTGCATCGTTCGTCAGGAGATTTGTCAGGGCATCACGATTATGGAATGCAAGGAAGGTTATGCCAGGCTGTACTCTGTCTGTTACGTGTACCTTTACCTCCATCTCACCTCTTCTTGAACTGGCGAGCACCTTTTCGCTGTCTTTTATGTTAAACCTCCTGGCGTCAAACGGATTCAGCTCCAGCGATTCTTCAGGCCATTGATTAAATATCGCATTGGATCTCCTGGTCATAGAGCCGTTATTATAATGCTGTCTGCGTCTGCCTGTTGAAAGGATTAACGGGTACTTGTCATCTGGCACTTCAGCCGATGCTATATGTTCCCTGAAATTGAACAAGGCTTTTCCATTCGGCCTGTTAAACTTCTCCGTGTACATGATTGCAGTACCGGGGTGGTCTATATCAGGGCATGGCCATTGGATTCCATCAGGCTCAAGCTTTTTATGATTAACTCCTGCAAACATCGGCGCCAGACCAGCAAGCTCATCCCATATCTCAGACGGCGATGAATATTCCATATTCTTTATCCCAAGGGCCTTTGCTACAAGGCAAATGGTTTCCCAGTCAGCCTTGCCTCCCAATGGCTCTATAGCCTTTCTAACCAACTGAATTCTTCTTTCGCCATTGGTGAATGTGCCATCCTTCTCCGCATGGC
>Ga0156324_1127_pt1 | contig 22759 bp, 22 predicted proteins | sample RifCSPlowO2_12_FD_107972 | JGI IMG/M metagenome (GOLD analysis project Ga0156324, IMG submission 107972) | Planctomycetes bacterium RIFCSPLOWO2_12_FULL_40_19
TCTTTTCAAAATATTCAACCCCCCAACCATGATAAGTGTCTTTTCAAAATATTCAACCCCCCAACCATGATAAGTGGCTATCAGTGGTTTTCTAAATAAGAATTTGCTTAAAAGTAAAGCTAACATGTTTTCCTTACTTCGATGTGAATGTATAACATCTATCTTTACCCCTCTAAAAAGGTTAAGCGCTTTCCAGAATATTTCCAGGAAGGAATTTGTGTTTTCCGGAATGACATATGTCTCTATCCCGATACTCTGTAGTCTATTAGTAAGTATCCCTTCATTTAATGACAGGGCAGTAATTTTACAATTCGGGTGGTCTTTTAATCTATTTAACAGATTAAAAATCATTACCTCCGCACCGGCCCAGAGATCAGCGGAAAATATATGAAGGATATTTAAGGGTTTGTTTAGATTATTATGGTTCACTTTTCTCTATTCTGGAGTGGAATAAATTGTTCCGCCCTGAAGGATAAACTTCGTTTCCCTACAGGGCACGCTGGGCAGACAAAGGTGAAAGCTAAAAAGCTGAAAATAAAAACCTGTGTACTATTTATATTTCTTTCTCAACCGGCCAGTTTTTGGCTATAAGTGGCATAAGCAAACGTCCAAACTGTATTAGAACATCTTCCGCCCTCTCAAATCTGCCATCAATTGATATCCTTACAAATGCTCCATCATCCCGATTGTAGCGTACCTTATTAATAAAGCGATTTATGTTTTGTTCAATGCCAGATTGGATGATTTTGTCTTCGTCCTGGTACCAGTGATAAATTATTTGAGTCGTATCACCCTTCTTTACCAATAATCTATTTACGCTGTCATATCCTCCAATAATATTGGCGCTTGTATCACTTATAATGTTCCACCCTGATGAAGGATAACAAGCGTTGGGGTTGTGCGCAGTCCTTCCCCCTTTTTTTGTTCCATAATATCCTATATATAGTGTGATTATATAATTATTGTTTCTGTCTATATAATTCCTTGCAACGCTTTCATCAGTATCAAGCTCATCAATAATAATCTTATCGAAGCTAAAGTCTTTCCCTTCCCATAGTCCAATTGTATAAGGCAGACTATCAAGTCTTTTTTCAACCACCACGGGCAGCGGCCGTCCAGATAAATAGATTACCGAGCCTAATGTTAAAAACAAAGCAATAAGTGATACAAAAAATTTATTCCGGTTCATCCTGCACTGACTCCACATTTAGTAGTTTAAATAAAAGGAAAAGTCCGCTAAAACCAAATATAAAAACCAGATAGCCTGAAATATCATGTACATACCCCCTGGCAACTGATTCTCCATAAACATTAGCCAAGAGACCGGTGCCCATAATCCGCAGAACGTTCGCTATGACCGCAATTACAGGAGCAAATAAAACCAATATTATTTTTCTATAACTGTTGCCTTTAGTCATATGAGCAAAGAAGAAACTTAACATCAACATGGAAGTTAGCGACCTGATTCCACTACATGCTTCAGCAACCTCAAGAGTGCACGTAGTTAAATGAATTATGTTCCCTTCTTGTATCAAAGCGACACCGAATAACTTGATAAGGGGAACTGCCAGGTTTGTGGCAAAAGTCTTCATTGGCAATGTAATGTGACTTATAAAGCTGTCTGGAACAGGAATCATAAAAAGCAGAAATAATAACGGAAAAAGTATAATTTTCACTAATTTGACTCCAAAGTAATACCATACCAGTGATATCAGCGAGAGTATGAACATCAGCCTGGAGACGAATGCTATATGACCTATATAAAATAAAACATACATTAACAGGCTCCCTGAAAAAACAATTAACCCAAAAGTAGTCGCCCAAAACTTGCACCTGTGATTATGCATATCCGCTATATACGATTTTAAATCGTCTCTCTTCTGATATGCGAAAAATACGGCAATTAATGGAACTAACAACCCATGTGAATTATTCGAGTCTTCCAGCCATATATTGACCAGTTCGGGCATTATTGGATAGTATGCACAAAGCAAGAGTACAAACAGGATAATAAACCTGATAATTAATGGACTCGTTAATAACATATATTTTATTTCGATTGATACAAAACTTTTTAAAGAAAGTACGCTCACAAATCCCTCATCCCCCTTTACAAGGGGGACTAAGGGGGATTTATACTTGAATCTGGATTGCCCACGAAAGTGGGGTTATTCCCTCCCCGCCCGAACGACGTAGTCGGGCAGGCCTATCGGGAGGATTCCAGCCTAACCGCTCCGGCCCGGACGGCAAAATCTATTAAACGATCTTCAAGATCATAAATTCCACTATTCTTTGACATTCATTATTCCTTGTTCGATATTCGATATTTATTTTCGCCGATTTATCTTTTTGACGGCTCCCATGTTATTAAACGTTCCCCTTTAAAATACCGATACCAGGCGACAAGAATCGAAAGGTTCGCCATCACAAAATAAAATGGGATTTTCATTATACTTTTGAACGGCAATATTTTTCTGATACTACTTACAAAAGCCACTACATAAAACAAAACCTGTAGAATCATAATACCCTTGTACATTTCATGATAAGGAATTAAAAACAGATTGCTCACAAGCACCAGTATCATGGCAAATGGAACCAGCCACCTGCATAATTTATGGCTGAATAGCTGCCAGGAAAAAAGGCCGTATCTGAAAGGATTTAACAAAGACAGGCTTTTCATGAATACAGATATACCTCTTATTACGGTTCTTACTTTTCTATCGAATTCCTTTTTTTCATCAATAATGTTTTTGTAATAACCTATACTTTCAGAATCGGATACCCCACGAAGTCCGATCTTTATTGAATTCAGCAGGGTATTGAAATCGCTTTGCAAATCGGTAGCCCAATTCTGGCAGACCACTTTGCGGGCGGCAAAGAAAGAACCGCTCAATCCTACGAGGGTATTTACCTTCATTTCGAGATTACGAAGAAACATTTCATATTTAACATAAGCGCCTTCGCCGCTTATTTGACCGTCAGGGTCAACAAATCTATCCACACTGCTGACACATCCAACAGTCGGGTCATTGAAGTTCCTGACAATGTTTTTAACCCCATTTGACGACAGCATTGTTGCTACATCCGAAAAGACAAGTATTTCCCCTTTAGCAGTATCAATTGCCAGCTTTTGAGTAGCCTCCTTCCCTCGTCTTTCGATTGCTCTTACCAGCCTGACCCCTTGAGACTCATACGACCGCACAATCTCATCCGTACCGTCATCGGAACAGTCTGACGCAATAATAACCTCTAATTTATCTTTGGGATAGTCCTGCTTCAGGGTATCTTCGATTTTTTCCCGGATTCGTTTTTCCTCATTATATGCCGTGATAATAAATGAAACGTTTGGAGTAATTTTCCCCTTTTTGATGGTACGGTTTCTGATTTTAGATAATAATATCAGCAACAAGGGATAGCCTATGTAGGCGTACAATATGAAGGTGATGGATAACCAGAAAAGATATTCTAAAATATTTATCAAGATAAATGGGGCGCACCCGACAAACAATCCGTCGGGCAGGGATTTGCACAGATATATGCTGATAATAACTATTTTTAACTTCGAATCCTAAAATCTGCGAGAATCTGTGGACAATGTAAATTTCACCTACTATTTCTTCCAAGCTTTTTAAGCTGCTGGACAAGCTTTTGCCTGGACGACTTATTAAAATCCAGATGTGTCGGTAAGCATAATAAATTCTTTGAAACTGATGATGCAACTGGATAGTTATTGTTATTCTGAAATTTAAGTTCTGGTATATGATCGATGCTGTCAGGATACCTTTGGCTCATACCAAGCAGCTTTAACCTGTTCATATCTTTATTTTTTATACCATTCAAAAAGAATGGAAACCTGTGATAAGTGGCTTCAGGATTCCCATTTAAGCAACGAATATTTTGTATACCGGCAAATTCTTTGTAATAATATTCTGTATTTTCTTTCCTGGCCAGATTAAAACCTGCTAATTTCTCAAGCCAATTCCACGCCAAACCTGCCTGTGTATTTGACATACTCTTGAGTGAAAATCGTGTTGAATAAAAAGTTCCCCCCACACCAAGACCGGGAAAATTAGCTGCGATCCAATAAAGAAACGGGCGCAAAATTTGTGAGATTATAACCGCCTTTATCAGGATGACAAATTGACTGACCTTAGTATATCCATCCAGGCCGTTTAATATTCTTTTAACTTGATCAGCAATATCTACCCGATTTGTCACAATTATGCCGCCTTCTACAGTCGTAAAGTTCTTGCCCCTGTCAAGGCTGAACAAACCTATATCGCCTCTGGTACCTGCCAGCCTGCCATTTACAGAAACACCCATAGCCTGAGCAGCATCGTCAATTATAAATACTTTTCTTCCAGCAATAATATTTTGTAATCTTTCTATATCCGAAGGAATACCGAATAGGCTGCACGGGATTACGGCCAATGTACGTTCGGATATAATATCAGGGAGGAGTGAATAATCAAAATCCAGTGTATTCTGGTCAATATCACAAAGCCTGACTTTCAATCCGGTCTTATTAATAGATGCCGGGACAGAATAACAGGTATACGCAGGAATGATGACTTCATTTTTCCGGACATTGCCTGCAATACGATACAATGCCTGAAGGATTATGGTTAATGCTGCCCTGCCGGATGAAATTAAAAATGCATTTCTTGTCTGAAAATACTCCTCAAGTTCCCTTTGAAATTTTTGCAGATAATCCTCCACATACAATAATCCTTTCAGACTATTGTATATATCCTTTAGATAGACAGGCGCTGCCGATGGAGGAACATGGTAAAAATAAGTCATTTTAAGGTTTACGATTTGTGCCCGCCAGTTTGTTAGGCGGAAATCCCTGAATTTTTACAAAGAAATATATTTCCTTATCCTTGCCCCTAAAATATTTGCCACACATAGGGGCAGCTTGCTCCACATATTAGCGGCTATTTCCATCTTTGTGCTTCGGGTGTCCTGCATATTTATTGTTTTATTGGACTTTGTCTTATTCATGTAAATGTGATGCCAATGCAAAGGATATGGTTTTGCTCCCCATTGAGTTTTAAATTTATAGGTTCCTTCATTGGGGGTTGAACGGCCAAAATCAACCCTCGCATATCCCCTGTCAGAGGCAAAGGCCAGAAAATTCCAGTAAAGCATCATATTAGGAGACAAGTGGTTATATTTTCTCAGGGTGGAAGCCCAGGGAACTGTTACCACATTATTAACTATTAAGATAATGCCGCAGCTTATGAGTTGCTGTTCCAGATACACCAGCCCCATACGGACTTTATCCGCATAAAACATCATAACTGACCTGAACCACATTCTTGAATGAACAGGAGAACCAAGATCCTTCATGTTAATTGAAAAAACTTTGTAATAATCATCCAGTTTATTAATATCCCCCCACTCAAACCGAAGTCCGTCTTTCTCCGGTTTCTTAATTTGACTTCGCAGTTTTGATTTAAAACTCTTTAAAAGATTCTCTGAACAGTCCGGCAAATCAAGAAACATTCTTACCTTAAGAGAATGTGTTTCTACATGCAATGTATCTGTCTTAAGCTCAAACTCTGATTTTGAAGAACGCAGTTCAATCTCATTTACACCGATTTCTTTGCCAAGCGCCAAAGCTGCAGCAATAAGCTGCTGTTCTATATCTTTATTATCAGATAATGGCCCGGCAACATCACAAAAAGGAAGTGAGATCAAGGCGCCGCGTCCAAAAGGGATTTTCAAATGAATAAGAGGCAGGATGCCTACGGCTTTGCGAGCGGAATCTTTCCCATTGTCAACTACGGCAATAAAATAATAACCATCATGACCGTATGCCGCCTCTACAGCCTGCTTCCATGCATATGTGTGGTATGGAGCAGCGTCTTTATGTTCTGTAACATAACTATCCCATAGGGCTTTATCATTCTCTGAAGCTAATATAATCTTAATAATATCTTTACCCATTTTGAACCGAAAATAAAAACTGAAATCATCACATTGTTTATATTAGTTCTCGTTGATTTTTAAAACCTGGCTTATGGGAGCAAACTTAAACGAAGATAAAAGATATTTCACCTTCTCCATGGTACTGTCAAGGTTTATGTAGTGCCTGAACCTTGATCTAATTCCGGCCCTGATCCTGGGTTGCTCCGGATCTATCTCCCAGGGGTGGAAATAGAGGATAGCCGGCTGTCCTTCACTCTCATTTATGTGTTTTATGGCTTTCTTGATTAACCATACAGGAAACAGTCTTAGATAACCCCCGCCGGATATAGGAACTCTATATTTAAGATTTTTTAAAATATTAATTTGTACAGTTGAAACAGGAAACTCCCTTATAACTCCATGATAGCTGTTTATATCATGGGGAAACCTCCCGGCATTGGGTATCCCGTATATATCATGATAGACCGGAAATATACTTGAATCACATTCGAATCCTTCTTCGATCAGTATGTCCAATGCCCATAGAGACTCATTTGTGATTGAATAACTCGGCGCCCTGTAGCAGCAGACCTTTTTCCCACAGATATCTTCAAGTAACATCTTTGCCATTTTTATGTCTTTTCGGAAGTCTTCAGGGCTCATGTTGTAAACTAATTTGTGATTGTATCCATGGCTGGCTATCTCGTGACCTCTTTTTTGAACCTCCTTGACAATAGAAGGATGTTTTTCCGCAACCCAACCAAGTATAAAAAATGTTGCATTTACAGAAAACTCTTCCAGCATATCAAGTACCTTCAATGTATTGGCTTCAACCCTTGAAGGATAAGTACACCAATCTTCATGTTTAACATATTTCTCAAATGCCGATACCTGAAAGTAATCTTCAATGTCTATAGTAAGGGCATTAAGCATTTTAGTAAATTATCGAGATGGGTCAGGCTAAAGCCGGACTTAGTTTTGTCCGCTTCGCTGGAAAAAATCAATTTACCCGCCTGATCTACCCGCCTGTACCTATTCGGGCAGGTTCGGGCAGGGTAGTAATCAGGTAGGAAATTGCTGAAGTCCAGACACAGCTCCGCCCTCTCAGTTACATTCGAGCCCGCAGTTTGCCCGAATAGGACTGATGACCCGTCTAACCCGGCACGGTCATGTGAAGTCTGACATTACCGGTAACGTTGAACACTTAGTAGTCAACCTGCCAGACAAAAATACCAACTGATAAAAAATAGTCACTATACTCCTGTCTTAGCGTATTTTTATGGAAGGCGGGTTGGGTAATATGTATACTCTTTGAGAGGTCAGGATGATGCGTAGTCGTAATAGTAGTAGCCGGAAGTATATCCATAATAGTCAACAGCGGCGGCCTCACTCATATTCATTACAAAACCTAAAATCTTGCAATTGTTAAGTGTTTCAATTGCCCGCTTTGCGATACTTTTCCTGGTTTTCTTACAGTTAAGAATAAAAATGACTCCGTCTGACAGAGGGGCTATGATTACCGTATCAGGGAATGCCAGCACAGGTGGGGTATCAATTAGCACATAATCAAAATGCTCTCTCAAGTATGTAACAACTTGTCGCATTCTTTCTGATGCAAACAACTCACATGTATTAGAAGGTTTGTTCCCTACAGGAACCAGTGTTAAATTCTGTACTAAGCCGTTGATAAGAATGTCTTTAAGATCTGCTTCCTCAAGCAGATAATCCGACAAACCTTTTTCAGGAGAAAAACCTAACAGCTTGTTAAGCGTAGGTTTTCTAAAATCACAATCCACAATAGCTACTTTAGTTCTTTTATTGCTACATAATGTGATAGCCATATTCGTAGAAATCGTGCTTTTGCCCTCCTTTTGATTTGAGCTGGTAAATACCATTACCTTGCACATATTATTACTTTGCAGAGCGCTGAGAGATACTTGCAATCTTCTAAAGTGAACCATTATAGGGCCCTTCCATGTCTGCTTTCCAATAGTTTCATAATACGATGCTATATGCTCATCCACTTCATAGTCATTGATCGTTGTTGCAGGTATCAAACTTCCTGTATTCTCTTTATCCCGTCTTTGAGGCAAAAGGCCGCTACCTTCCATTAACTGGCCATAATCTCCACTAATCAGCGGCCTATGTGCAGCGCTGATTTCATTTTCCTGCTTTTCTATAGCAGATATTATGTGACTTTCACTTTTGTCCAGCTTTGATTCAGATGAAGATTCGAAGTTGTGTATTTTAAGATAGTCATGCATGTACACATCGTTGTCAGGTTCAGCCATCTTTTGAGGAGCGGAATAGCCCTCCTCACCATTGTCATGTACGCCGGACTTATCCGTATCTGTAAGTTCGGGTGTGGATACACTGCCTTCATCTTCCTTTATTTCTTTTATAGATTTTTCTAAAGCTTTTTCGATCTTAGACATAATTTTTTAGAAAATTTTTAAATAATAAACACCCGAAGTTTAAACTTAAAGGTTGCACTGCCCGAATCGTCTTTCGTTTCCTGTACCTCTTAAAGTTTCACCGCAAGGCAGTTAAATACCAACAACTATTATTCAAAAGAGGTTGCCGCATGAAACTATAATTTAAGTCGTTGACAGATACTCGTCTTGTTTTGTATTGTAGCCCAGGTCTTCAATCAATTCGCTTATCACTTCTTTAACAATGTTTTCATCTAAAACTCTTTTCTCTTCAACATACCCGGCAAGCAGAGTTGCATCACAGGCTATATTAATAAGACGCGGCACTCCACTCGAATATGCATAGATTTCGTCACACGCACATCGGGTAAAAATCGATCTCTCATCAGCGCCAGCAACCTTTAACCTGTGGTTTATATAAGCCTCTGTATCCTCTCTGCCCAGCGGGGTTATGTGGTAGGCAACAGATATCCTTTGTTTTAATTGCCTGAATTTTGGCAGCAAGAATATCTCTCTTAGTTCCGGTTGGCCAACAAAGATCATTTGTAAAAGTTTTATCTTTTCAGTCTCCAGATTTGACAACATACGTATTTCTTCAAGTACCGTAGTATCTATATTTTGTGCTTCATCGAAGATAATGGCAACCGGACAATTTTGCTTTGATTGTTCCGTGAGATAATCATAAAATTTGCCTAATAACACATCTTTTGGATACTCTGACTCTAATTCTATTACAGAAAACTGATACAGTATCATCCTGAAAAGTTGTTCGAAGCTCGCTCTGGGATTTACGATAAAAGCCGACTTAATTTTATTCCTGTTTCTCATTAATAATGTTTTCAGCAGTGTGGTCTTGCCGCTTCCAATATCACCCGTGAGTTGCACAAACCCTTTCCCCGACTCCAGCCCATACGTCAAATATGCCATCGCTTTTTGATGCACTTTGCTCAAATATAGAAAGTCAGGATCAGGAGTCAGATTAAATGGATTCTCTCTTAAACCGTAGAATTTTTTATACATTTTTTGAATGTTGTGAGATATTAAGTGACCTGGTAGTTATGTATATAATATGTAATCTGCAATAATTTGTCTCCAGCCATTCCCTGACTGTATCTATTGTAAAGAGGAAGAATTCCTGCATTCTGTTAAGATTCCCGTACACAACACTGAAGTGAATTCGTTGGATTATATATACTTTTAATATCGGGTCTTACGGCAAAAACTTTAGAAGATAAATTTGTTTAAATTTATTTATCATAAATTACAAAACGCAATCACTCTTTAATTAACTCTACCAGCTTGTCCCATCCGTGATTGGCCTTATCACTAACAATAGTTTTAACTGGTTCCACAATAAGGCAGACTGCTGTGGCAGTAATAAAAAATACTGCCAGTGAACTTGATACAATTATCTTTCTCCTGGTATTTCTTTTAATCTCAGTATTTGTCAATATCGTTGGAATCATTCCTAAAGCGGGGATATTCAGGTATCCTTGAACCTCTTCCATGGTCTTGAATCTTTGATCGATCTGTTCCAATCCGAAGACCAGTCCAATTCCTAATCCAAAACCCATAATAATTCCTATTCCTATTATCCTTATTTTAACGACCTTTATGGGCTGATATGATATCCTTGCAGGTTCAACTATAGTAAAAGGATTGGTCTTTGCATCAAGAGACATATTCTTTACAAGATCAGCCTTTGCTTTTTGCATGAGCCGTTGTTCATACAGTTGTTTGTTAACATTGTAACCCCTCTGTAATTCTCCAAGTTTCTGCCTCATTGCGGGCATAGCTTTAACAGATTCTTCGAGTCTGGCTATTGTCTCCTCAGTGTCTTTTTTTTGCCTTTGTAAGGTTTTAAGCTTGAGTTGCACAACGAACTCCTTTTGCATAAGGCTAGAGTAAACCGGATTATTTACGATCTTTTCTTCACTCACAATTTTTTCGGACTCTTTTTCAAGCATTTCTTTCAAACTATCAAGTACTTTCAGCTTCTTTACGATGCTTGGGTGTTCATCAAAATACTTGGAACGCAATGTATTAACTTCTATTTCCAAATCATTTATCTGTTTGTTTATATCACCTATCTTAGGATTGGGTACTCGTGTTATTTCGCCTGTTATAGTTTTATTTTCTTTCTCTAAATGATCATCTAAGAAGCCTATCTGCTGATTTAAGTCATTCAATTCTCGATCAATAACTACAAGTCTTTGCTTGGCATCGCTTAGGCCGACCTGCATGCTGCTTTGACTGCCTGGCAAGTCATCAAGGTGTTCTTCCTCAAATTCGCGAAGTTGCTGTTCAGATTTATCGAGATTATCTTGTAACCGTGCTAAATCTACCTCTATAAATTCTACTGTTTCGTCAGCCTCAGTTCTCGTCTCCTTTAAGTTAAACTCCATGAAGTTTGATACAAGTTCATCCACTATTCTAAAGTTTATCTCAGGTCTTTCTCCACGGTAGGATACCTGCATCAAATTATTTCCAATTGTTCTCAGGTCAACTTTCCTTGTCACATTACGGTATGATTTCTCCATGCCACTCATATCATTTTCATCTAAACCTTTATCCAGCTCCAGAAGCTTTATAATCCGGACTACAGATTGCCAACCCAACATTCTTTCTCTAACAACCTGTAACATTCTTGTAGCGCTTTCACCACCGCCCCCACCAATTAAATTATAAAGCACTTTAGAATCTTCCACTATCAAGACACATCTGGACTCATAAATATCTGGCAATATAGATGCGTAGATAGTTGACCCTATAGCGAACAATATTGTGGGTATAATCCACAACCACTTTCGTCTTAAAAGTAGCTTTATATACCTCTGTATATCAAACTGAGTTTTTTCCTGTTCCATTTCTTTCTGATACCTTAATTTCCAGTCTTTGATATACCGCCAAATCCCAATGCATTAGATTGTGCACTCGCAGCAGCAGAACCAATTGACTGAGCAGGCTGTGTTGGGCGTAGAACGTCTTGTGCTATAAAGCCGATCCTCCCAAGAAACGTAGGGGGAAGATAGACAATGTCATTCGGCCTGAGGACAATATTATTTTCTGTCTTTCCCTTCTTAATAATATCGTTCAGATTTACGACAAGTTTTTGAGGTTTCTCAACTGTATCACTTTCTCCGCGAATAATATTGATTGCACTTTGTTTAGCTGTACGCGCCAGCATACCTGATTTCGTAATAGCATCAAGCACTGTAAGATCGCCGGTAAAGGAAATTTGTGTGATACCTCCCCCATAACTATATATATAAACCTTCTTACTGTTAAATCCTGCTATCCTCACAGACACGGCTTCTTCGGGAAGTTCCTTTAGATATCTGCCTAACAATTTATGTATCTTCTCCCGAATCTCCAATGGGGTAAGCCCTTCTATGTATATATCGCCCAAAAGCGGGAAAAAAATGTTCCCATCCGGTCTTATGGTAGCAGCGGTTCTAAGTTCCGGATTATCATTGACATCAATTTCAACGACGTCCGGGGGTGAAAGTTTGTACGTACCGTTTATGAATTCTAATCTATTTTCAATATCTTTATTTGAGGCTCCAATTATCTCGCTAGGAATCTTATCAAACGAGTTGCATCCGGTGTGAATAAACACCGCTATTATTGATATGAATATCATTGTTTTTCTGACCATAATTATAATTTCCTTCACCTCCCAGTACAAACTCGCTTTGTCAAACAGTATTCATATACGGCTGTTTGCCTAACTCTTTTGATTCTAGCATTACTTTGATTTACACTTTGTTTGCTGTAACATAACAAATATCTTATTATTATCGGCAGATTCACAATAGTCTTCAACTAAAAACCCTGCAAATATCCGACTGTTTAACACCGAATTTCCGGACATGTATAATCGCTTAAAGTCGGGTATATGCATATCTTATATCAATATTACTATAAACCTATATTTCCCGCTTGTCAATCAATACTTTTGCTGAAAGATTGTACGAAAAGAAGACTTCAGAAACATGAATACATAGCTACATGTAGGCAACATGGCAGATACTCCCATTATGAGGCCAAAATAAATGTTACGTTTATTATCTGTAGGATTTGCAAGTGCATCAACCAGCATTCTTTTGTAATCTTCATTTCTATCGGCTAAATCTTGATGTATTGAGTCTAACAAATGAATTATCCAACCAGAAAATGAGAATACAAACAACACCCAGAAGGTCGCCAATACTGCAATTACCAGGTCAAGTGAAAGATGTAAAATGTATTCAACGTTTTTCTGGGCACGTAGTACACGGCGAATAATAAATATGGTAACAAAAAAGGAGAGACTGTCAAAGAGTGCACCCAGAAAACCAACAGGAAACTGTACCTTAAAGTAATGTTGTCCGGCGTTTCCCCGTGTAAGCTCCGGAAATGCCGTAAACATTGCCCACCAGTAACAACCAATATTTATCAACACAAATAATAGAAATAGTGTTGGGTAAAAGGTATAAATACTCCCTCTTTTCGCTTCGTAAAAATCCACTAAGTTCCTTAATGAATTCTTCCACGTTACTATTATTGAATTCATAGCTGATCTAATCGGGCAAGGGAAATCCCTGTGAGCTTACCACACCGCCATTTATATATAATTCGTAACAAAGTCATTCAGTACAGTTTAATATTCTTAAAAATTCCTTCTTAATTTGTATTATATCATATATTTGCAATTCAATGTTATACGAATTCCTGGAGTATATCAAACAGAACTTGAAGAAATGAGTGTGAAATGATTTAAGAAGATGTGTATCTTTAATTTAAAAATGCTAGTCCGGATCCCATATTATTCCCTGGTCAGCATGTCCGTTTGGCCATCCCTCATTAGCAGTACCATCACTATCTCCATTCTGTACGCGTTCAACATGGCCATCTATAAATAGTATATTTGCACCTCTTGAATGCCTCTGTGCAACGCTGCCATAGGAACCGTCATATTTACTTGCTACAGTGGTATTATTTATCCTGCCATCAAATAACAGAACAGTTTTGGATGGAAAACTAATTGAATCAATCATACGGCGACACATTGATCCTTGGGCAAGCTGAGTATTCATTTTAATAGAGCGAGTATTATCCTTTTCATCTTGAGATATAGTTTTAAAAACAGGATCCTGTTTTATACGCATAAGCCTTTCCTTCGTTGAAATCTCAGTCTGGTTTTCAGGCAATGTATCTGTTATTATGTATCTATCAACTGCCTTAAACCATACCTCACCGTTACATGGTCCGCTATTATCATCCAATGGAAGATACCCGTCGTTTTCGATTGAATATTGAACAAGGCACTTAAACAACTGCCCCATATTACTCATACACACTGCCTGCTTTGATTTTTCTCTGATACTGGAAAGGACGGGAAACATTAAACCTGTGATTGTGAGAATGATGAATATAACTATTAGAAGCTCAATTAAAGTGAAGGCGTGATTATTTTTGTACATGATTTAACCATGCTTCCCTGCTTGGTTAAATTAATTTTAGTTGACTTTTATACTGGATAAGTTATGAACTTCCTGTTCAATTCAGCTATTTAGAAGTCTATTTCGTATCCATCATCTTTATTTTTAGCACGGACAAAGGCATCATGAAATCTTTACTAAAGCTGTTTACCTGCAAAACTAAAGAATAATATGGGATTCCTGGTTTTGCTCGAAAAAGTTATGATATTCCAAGGAAGGTAAAGTAATTCGATCTTTACCCAAAAGTAATACACACTAAAATATGGGAATTATTCAACCGCAATCTGATCCTTGATTTTATCAAATATTTTATCTCCTATACCTTTTACGTCTTTCAGGTCTTCAATTGTGGTAAATAGACCTACTTTTTCGCGATGTTCAACTATAGATTCAGCTTTCTTTTCGCCAATACCTTGCAATGATGCTAACTCCTCAATAGTTGCCGTATTAATGTTTGTCTTTGCTTTCTCTTCCGCACCGCTCAATCCGCCAATAAAAGCTACTAAGGCTACAAGTATAAATACAAAATAAACTTTGCGAATAACATCCATGTTATTCCTCCTTTCCAAAACTGGAATCCCATATTAATAATGTGTGTGAATTTTATGAATGAAATTTGCTGCAGGCAAAGGATGTGTTTGAAGCATTTGTTCTCTCACCAGACAATTAAGGTTATTTGAATTTTTTGCAGGAATGTTTGCGTCCTTAAGTAATTAACCTGAAAACTTTTGTTATTTAACAACCCTTGCCAGGCAATGTCAAGAAGAAATATAAATATTTTATAACATGTGTTAGTCGCATAGATGATACCTTGCTTATACTTCGATTTTAAAGAAGAATGGATTGGCTTTCACCCCAGAGGTGCAGGTAATGATATATCCTTCCATCTTAATAAGGGATACCTTCTTATCGCCACACATGCGCCTCCTAGGTGTATTTGGTTTATCTCGCCCCTCTCCCAAATATCACTGCCTTAACAGTTTTTAAGAAGATGTGAAAATCCAAGTTAAAAGAAAGGTTCTTGATATAGAAAAGGTCATACTGAAGCTTCTCAATACTATCCTCAACGCATGCCCCATGTTTATAATTTACTTGAGCCCATCCAGTAATTCCAGGTCTTATAGAGTGCCTTAGAAAGAAATACGGCACTTTGCTTGTAAATTCTTCTACTTCATCCTTGATCAAAGATCTGGGACCGATAACGCTCATATCACCTTTTAGAACATTCCATAATTGAGGTATTTCATCTATCCTGAAAAATCTTAGAACCATACCTACGCTAGTAATTCTTGGGTCAGCTTTTGAGCCGGCAAAGTTTCTTTCCTTTTCCTGCCCACATTCCATGGTTCTAAATTTCACAATTTTGAATGTTTTTGCATTTACTCCAATCCTTTCCTGGCTAAAAAAGACAGGTCCTCCTGATGTTGTTTTTATAGCTATTGCTACAAGAACAGCCAGAGGAAAAGATACTATAATTCCAAATATAGCTAAAACCTTGTCTATAACCATCTTTACCTTTGTATTATATATATTTTTCCTTATTCCATAAAAATCAGCATAACCAAGCCAACTGTCATTTATATGTAATATTGGAACCTTCCCTGCAATATGTCCATAGAATGTGGGCATATCATAGATGTCTATTCCACTAAATTTAATGTTCATTATTCTTGTTAAGAGTAAAGGAGACGAGCTATGAGTAATAGCAACGACCACGGTATCAACACTGTTGCTTTCTGCCAGAGACGTAAGCATGCTTGTATCTCCAACGACTTTAGCAGAACCAACAATTAAGCCCTTCTTTTTTTCATCATCATCTAAAAACCCCATAACCTTGAAGTCTTCATATCTACACAAATCCTCATAAACTTCTTTGCCTGCTTTACCGGCTCCTACAATAAAAACTCTTGAACGGATTTTTGAATATTTAAAAAACAATTCAAAAAAGTATCGCCATAAAAACAAAAGAAAAAATATGATAAAATAATTTAAAACAAAAACTATCCTGCTACCTCTAAACGGATCAAAGAAATATAATGTAAAAGCAATCAAGCTATTTGCGATTACTATTGCAATAGCAAGTCTGACTAAATAACTAATACGGTACAGCTTACCTTCAAAATTGTAAACCTCAGCAATATAAAAAAGAAAAAGGAATGTAAATAGAGATAAAGCCAAACCACCTGAACCATGATAAATTACATTTACAAACCCCCCGTACCTGATTGCGTATGACAAATAGAAGGCCACAATAATTAACAGGAAATCTCCTCCTGCAAGAACTAATTTCTTTCTTCGTAAACGTTTTAACATACTCTACTTTCTCACAAAAAACTGGGGAATCTTAGAAATATTCTTACGCAAAATAGTATACCCGCCGCCACAAAGATTATTTACTTTCCATGCCTTATAATCTTCTGATGTTTTTCTAAATATATTTCCTATGTTTCTATTGCTTACACCACCAACTCTCATCTTTATAAGCACTTCAGGAATATAATGTGAAGAAATCTTACTCTTTTCAAAGAATCTGAGCATTAGTTCATAATCTGCTGCAATCCTGAAATCAGTATTAAAAAAACCATATCTGTTGTAGATATCCCTTTTAATAAATAAAGTTGGGTGAGGAGGCATCCATCCACTTTTAAACAGACCATCTACATAAGTGCTGGATTTCCAATATCTTATTATTTTCTCAGCATCATACCTATCAACATATAGGAGATCTCCATAGCAAGCGTCGACGTTGTATTTTATCATTTGGAAAATAACAGTTTCAATAATTTTATTATTTGCATAAAAATCATCTGCATGAAGAAATCCGACAATATTGCCAGATGCCATTTGAATGCCCTCATTCATGGCAAAATATAATCCGTTGTCATGTTTACTTATCCAGTTTGAGATCTTATTCTCATACTTCTTTATAACTTCAATCGTGCCGTCAGCAGAACCGCCATCCACAATTATGTATTCAATGTTTTCATAGCTTTGATCAAGAACACTATTTATACATTGCTCAATTAACCCTACTTCATTTAATACAGCAGTAATTATTGATACCTTAATCATTATCTAATAGAAGCATTGAAATAGCTTATAGCATATATATAAACGTAAACCCGATTGGAACTCAGTATATCAGAAAAGTTATGGTTGTCAGGTCATTTGTATATTATCAACACCTAAATAAAAACACCATTTTTTATTTCTTTGATATAACTATTAACTGTTGATACAATTTGGCAAAATAACTTGAATTTTAAAGATTATTGTTCTATTATTACTTATCTTCAAAAAGTAATTTCTTATCATCTCAATCCTGAAAAAAGAAAGACTAATCCTTGGAATATTTTACAAATATAAAAAATAATATAGAAAAAGCAATTAAGAACCCAGAAAAAGCATATAACTATGCCAGTCGTAAACTAAAACATATTATTCCAAACATAATATATAACTATTATTATTTATTTTGCCCTAATCCGAAAAAAAGGGGCAATGTACCAGCTACTAACGATTTAATTGAAAAAGAAATTATATCAAAACTGAGAATAGAAAATTATAACTTATTGGATTTATATATTGATAAAGATGATTACAAAGAGTACGTTGATAAAGCAGGGTACAATAGGTTTCCAAATTATTATGGTGGGGATACATCTAGTGAATTTTTTAACAAATCTTTGCAACATTACTTAGCTGCAAAACTACTTAATCTTTCACAAGAAGATGTATATGGAGATATTGCATGCGCAGCATCTCCTGCGGCGGACATATATCAGAAAATATATGGATGCAAAGTCTATCGGCAAGACCTGGGAGCTCCAGAGGGAATTCACGGCAACCTTATTGGTGGAGATGCTGGCAATATGCCAGTAGAAGATGAGTTTTTCACAAAAATGGGTTTACATTGTTCATTCGAGCATTTTGAACGAGACTCGGATATGAATTTTATAAAAGAAAGCAGCAGAGTTCTAAAAAAAGGTGGCAAGCTTTGCATCATACCTTTATACCTTTTCAATAGATATGCAATGCTGTCGAATCCTGCTTTTATTGTAAAGTCTAATACCTCTATTGAAGAAGATGCAATTCTATACTGTCAAAAAAGACTTGGGCAGGGATATGCGCGTTTTTATGATGTTTTACATTTGACTACAAGAGTTAGAAATAACCTGAACGGACTGAAATTGACTATATATGTTATTCAGAATGGCAAAGATGTTGACCCATCGTGTTGGGTTAGGTTTGTTGCTCTCTTTGAAAAGGATTAGAGAAATTACAAGGTAAAAAAACAAATCAAAATATTCTTATCTCAACTCTTTCATTTTCAGAGTAATCATATATTCATATATAGATATAAGCAAACAGTAAGTGAAACCAGCCGTGCCATCCAGGAATCCGCGTCGCAGTATGTAAATGTACAAAAAACGCAACATAGGCCGAAATGGAAGCCGAACGGCAACGTCTTTAAGAGCACGCCTTCGACGTGTCGGTTCACCTATAGATAACATGCCCCCCCAGTCAATACTGTTTTTCTCAACTATCTTAAGGCCTTCCACAGCCTCAAGAGTCGAATAATAGTTATGCTTAGTAAACCAGTCTTCAAAACCCCTGGAAAATGAATAATGCAAATACGGATTTTTCAACGTTCCCACCCGACTTGCATCCATATCCTCTCGTTGACCATGCCCCACCTGCTTGAAGCGTAAAACGCCAACCCGTCCCAGACGTACCTGATATGCCGGATACATACCGGAGAACCGCAGCCATTTGCCGAACATTATCATTTTAGATGGAACACGAAAAGCATCAACTTTGGCATTTTCAATCTCTCTTTCCATCTCTGATTTCAGTTCGTCCGTAATAATCTCATCCGCATCCAGGTGAAACACCCATTCATGTTTGAATTTGCAATTTGCTAATGCGAAGTTACGCTGACTGGCAAAATTATCAAACTGACGTTGGTACACATGTACTCCTAAATTTTCTGCAATTTCTACGGTTCTGTCATCACTGAAAGAGTCGACAACAACAATATCGTCACACCAGGCAATGGCTTTCAGGCAGGCAGGAAGGTTCTTTTCCTCGTTGAAAGTCAGGATCAAAATAGAAATAGACAAAGAATTTAGCCCCTTTCAGCCCGCCCGAATGACGTCCGCCCGGCCATGCCGTTGCCGTTCGCCAGCCCGACTGCATTCTGGCGGGGACGGGTAGTCGGGCAGGTCACTAACTTCTTGGTTTTGCTTCGAAAAGTGAGATTCCACTTAGAATGCATATTCTATCTTCAGTCTTTAAAGCAGGAAACTACTATAGATTTCCACAAAAAAGGAAAACTCCCTGCATTATGGAATTTTAGATCTGTAAAGTCTTGTTCTTCCAATATTACCCGGATAGTTTTGCCAGACCAAAATTTGATATGTCCACAATCCCAAAGTGCAGTAAAGTGTTGGTCCATCTTTCCGGTCAGAGCTAGCAAAAGGTTTTTTAAATATCCATGGTATACTGTAGTAAGAATTAATAATCCTCCCGGCCTTAATGCATTTTTCAAATTAAGTATAAAACGTCTGGGATCGTATAAATGTTCAATCACTTCACATGAGATTATAACATCCCAATCATTTCCAAAATACATACCTATATCTTCATAAACAGACATTACTTCAAATTTTGCTTCAGGATGAGCTATTCTTGCCTGTTCAATACCAGTAACACTTGTATCAAAACCAGCGACCAGAAACCCCTTTTTCAGTAAACAGCCTGCTACATAACCGTTGCCACAACCTGCATCTAACACCTTAAAATTACAGGTAGTTTTGCTATTATACGATATTCTTGATAATGCTTTATCAATAGCTTTCAAAAGGTATACATGCATAAAACATTGTGTAGAATCATCATATCCATATTCAAATTTGCATTTTATGTCACTCATAATTTTTCTTTATTCCTTTTATTTTATGAGTTTTAATAATACAAGTCCTTTTTTTGATAAATTCAGAAAAGAAGCCAAGTTGGTTACCTTACCCAATTTCTTTATGATATAGGAAGGTCTCATATAGAATTTTTTGTATGCCTTTACAAAATACTTAGAAAGTGCATCCTCATCCAGACCCTTTAATCTAATGATGGATCTGCCATACCTCCCGAAATCTTCCCAATTAGAGGTGATAAGTTCTATGGCCTCACCTTTTTGAGCAAGGTCCCAAACTTCGGAACCAGGTAAAGGTACAAGAATAGAGAATTGAGCATAGTCAACCTTTGACTTTTTAGCAATCTCTATCGTCTGTTTTATCGTTTCTTCAGTTTCATAAGGCAGACCTAAGATAAAAAGGCCGACGACTTCCATGCCTGCCTGTTTTGCCCAATGAACAGCCTGAAGATTCTCTTCAACCGTTTCCCGTCTTTTTGCCTTTCTAAGAATCTCATTAGAACCAGACTCAATCCCAATCTGTACCATACTACACCCCGCCTTTTTCATAATCTCCAGAAGGGGTTTAGTCAGGCTATCTCCTCTTGTTATACAATTCCATTCCAAATTCATATCTCTTTTCATGATGGCCTCGCAGATAGCCACCGTTCGATTCTTATCCAGGGTAAATGTGTCATCATAAAAACTGAATTTTGTTACTTTAAAAAGATGTTTAAACTTTTCAATCTCTCCAACTATGTTTTCGATACTTCTCTTTCTGAATTTTCGTTTATGGATGGTATTTGCCGCGCAATATGTACACTGATAGGGACATCCTCTACTACTGATGATTCCCAGTGTAGCGCCAACATGTTCACCTCCGTATCTCTCAAGAGGCAAGTCTTCGTAGAGAGGATAGGGAAACTTGTCCAGGTCATTCTCCAAACTGCGTGGAGGGTTTTTAATGATCTTTTGATCTCTTTTGTAATAGATACCCTCTATTTGATCAATGACTTTTCCTTCGACCAATTCCAGCATGGTCATTTCCCCTTCACCATAGACCAGTATATCAATATTTTCGTTTGAAAGTGTCTCTTCAGGTAATGCTGAGGCATGGATTCCTCCAATCACAACTTGCATATCCGGGTTCAACTCTTTTGCTATTTTAGCTGTGGTAAACGCTTCATTGATCTGAGGTGTTGTGGCTGAGATGCCCAGCCATTTAGGCGACTCTTTATGTATTAACGTTCTTACCTCTTCCCAGTTGCTCGTGGAGAACATCAAATCAACCAACCTTACATCACAACCGGCAGATTTTAAATAACTGCCAATATAAGCCAATCCCACAGGAGGCACTCCAAAATCAAGGCTTTCTATATCTATTTTGCCATAACTCTTCCCATATGGCATAGACAACAGTAAGATATCACTCATTTCTATTTTTCCTATTTAAAATCTAAAATGGTTAATTCCTTATTATCCTTTTCTTTATCGGTTTTGCAGGATTTCCTGCAACAACCGTCCAGGGTGGAACATCTTTCACAACAACAGCCCTGGCCCCGACAACTGCGCCTTCTCCTATCTTTACACCATGCCCAATAAATGAGTCTGAGCACAACCATACCTGATCTCCAACTGTAATTGGCGGCTTCAGAAGCGGCATGGCCGGGTCTGTATAATCATGAGTGCCAGCGCATAAATGTGCACGGTGAGAAACCGTACTATAACTCCCTATAACAACCTTTCCAGGGTTATAAACAAACACATACTCTCCGATCGATGACCAGTCACCTATCTCCAGGTTCCATGGCATGTATATAATTGCCGAATTATAAATGTTAACCTTACCGCCAATCCTGGCGCCAAACATCCTCAGCAATAAACGCCGCCAACCGAAAAATGTGCGTGGACTGTACCGAAAAAGCGGATAAACTATTGCCCATATCGCACGTTTAATGTTCTCTTTTCCCGAATATTTCTGCATCTTACGGTTTGCCGAAATATTTAACTTGTTCTCTATATTACCAGCCATCTTGTAACTTTATGATTTCTCAAAGTTATACAAAGCACTGCACTGCATATAAAAGATGTAAGGATGACACCCACAGTAGTTATGAACAGAGTGTTATCAATACCTGCAACATTTAAAAAAACCTGGAACCCTTCGATAAAAATTCCGTGGCAAAGAAAAATACCAAAAGAACATGGCGCCAGATATTTTGATGTCACGTTAAGAAAAGACAGTCTGGCTTTCAACAAAATAAAAAAGAACGATAAAAATAATGATAATGAATAAAGAGGGGTAAAGAAATTATTGAAATATTCTGTTCTTAAATTTAGTAAAATCAAAGCGAACAACAAAGAACCTACACCAATTGACATTACTGTCAATTGGTTCCGGCTGTAAACACTGCCCTGCCTGAACAATGACCATAGCCCGATTCCCAGAATAAAGTATCCTGACTGTGCTTTCATATAGCCAAACATTTCGTAACCACTCGGTATGTGCAGAGAAGGCCAGGCTTTCATGCCTGCCCAAAGCAAAATTCCGGCTAACACTAACAAAGATGCTGTCAGGGTATTTCCATTATCACGTTTTGTTGTAAATAGAATCAGCGGAGCAAAGACGGCTGTCCATATAAGTAATGCAGGAACAAACCATAGCTGATAAGATGCCCCGCCGCAGAAGATAATGGCTATCCAATCAAAATCAATCGGCATATCACTTATCAGACTTCGCTTAATGAATCTAAATATGAGATATAGTGCAGTCCATGCCAGATACGCAGGTACAAGTCGCTTAATCCGCCTGAATAACAGAGCAACATAACCACAGTCAGTTTTTGTTGAGCAAGAAACCTGCGTTAAAAATGCTGATATTATTATAAAACATGGAACTGAGAAAGCACAGTAAGTTTGCAGAAACTTTGCTATCTTATTCGTATCAGAACCATGTATCCACACAACAGCAAATATTGCAATAACCTTTAGATAATCTAAGCTGATAATTCGGTTAT